>ENA-ORXT01000372-ORXT01000372.1-marine-metagenome-genome-assembly--contig:-NODE-372-length-74017-cov-47.449784_pt1 | contig 74017 bp, 54 predicted proteins | sample MGYA00237868_ERZ511482 | MGnify/ENA metagenome assembly ERZ511482 | reverse complement strand
TCGGCGAGGCTTTTTAACGAAGGAACATGAAGAACAAAATAAATAATTACCGTCATTCTAAATTAGAATTGGTATAATTCATTATCTATGCTCATGAGCATAGAAAGCATTGAGTTATACAACAGTTTCTATCTATTTCATTTTTACAGATAATTGCACTTCGTTTACATTAATTTAAACGCATATATAGCTTGCCAATTCAAATTATTTTTGTTGAAAACATAAAAAGCAGAAATTATATACATAAATAAGAAAAATGAAAATAATTATTCCCATAATAGTACTAGTTCTATCAACTTCTTGTGGTGCGCACGAAAAGAAAATCACTACGAATACAATCAATAAGGACTCAAAACATACAACTGAATCTCAAATTGCCGAATACGTAACAAATGTTTTTCAAGATTCAAAAGGACACTTATGGTTTGGGACACTTCAAAAAGGAATGGCGAAGTATGACGGCGAAAATTTAAAATACTTTACAACAAAGGATGGCTTACCCTCTGACAGGGCAATTAGTATGATAGAAGACGATAATGGTAACTATTGGTTAAGTACTGGTACTGGCTTATCTAGATATGATGGAAAGCACTTTACTAATTACTTAGTGAATGATGATTTTAGCAGTAATATGATTAGTGGTTTACTAATAGATAGCAAAGGTGTCTTTTGGGTTGGTACCTGGGCTGGTGTATATCAATTTGATGGAGAATCTTTTTCTGCTTTTCCTATTCCCTACCCACAAGTAGAAACCAAGATTAATGAAGACACTAGATACTGGATAACTGAAATAAAGGAAGATTCTCACGGGAATATCTGGTTTGGACGAGATGGTTTCGGAGCTTGTAAATATGATGGAAACTCCTTTACACATTTTCTTAAGAAAGATGGACTTCACTCAAACCATGTTACCGAAATTGAAATTGACGGTAACGGAGATCTCTGGATAGGAACTAGAGTGGCAGAAAAAGACAATCCAGAACCAGACAAGAAAACTGGGCAAGGTGGTGTTAATAAATTAACGGAAAATAGATTCGTTTCCTTTCCAGAAATAGAAGGATTTAATACTAGTGATGTGTACACAATTTATAATGACCCCTCAAACATAATGTGGATAAGTACAATAAAAAACGGCGTGTATAGATTTGATGGAAAGACGTTCAAAAACTACAATATTCCTATTTCTATTATGAGTATAATGAATGATAGTAAAGGAAATATTTGGCTCGGTGGTGCAGGTGGCTTGTACAAAATAAATCAGAATGAAAAAGTCGAAAATATAACAACGAATGGGCCATGGGAATAATAATAATTAGACTCTTATAAACACATGGAAGCTAATAATTAACTTACCCTAATAAATTAATACCCAAGCTACAGGAAAGTTATAGGGGGGATTAATAATTCTCACATTTCCACTCCCAGTCTGAAATGGAACTTCCAGTACCGCTTAATGAGTAATGCCACCATTCTGTACTGATAGACTTAAAGCCAAATCGTTCCATAAGGTCCTTTAGATAAGCCCTGTTCTGGAGTACCTCCTTTGGTAGATCTATGTAGTCCCAGTGTGCCTCTTGTCCGAAATGATCGTAAGCTGTACCCATATCTAGGTTATTCCCATTTTGATCTACGATAGTTAGATCTATCGCCGCTCCCCTATTATGCATAGATCCCTTAGCAGGGTCCGTAACATACCTTGGATCTGGTACTATTTCCCATAATTTTTTTTGTGCTGTGTACGGTCTATAACAGTCATACAACCGGAAGGACCACCCCTTGTTTTTTTGGAGGTACTCCTGTGCTAATTGTAACCTATCTGCTATCTCAGGCCTAAGAAAACATCTTGCGCAGTTATATATCTGTTGCTTAGTAAAATTATTATCTGTTGCATATCGTAATTCTAAAATGAAACCCTCTTTTTTAGATATTTCCTTCCACTTTTTTAGATTATAATCATACGTCGGAATAGATATTTTTTCAGTATTTGCCATAGAGGCAGAAGGCTCCTTGACAGTCTTAGCCTCAGTGGATTTTCCTGGAGCAACAGATTCGTTTCTGCAAGAAACCAGTAATATAATTGCAAAGAGTAAATATTTATTTATAAGCATGCATTTCTCTTTTTTTATGTGTAACTCTGTTAGAACAACTAAGATAAAATATTATTAGAGATTGGAATTATGGAAAGACTATTTTGTAGATATCCACGCCGTACTGTAGGTACGGAATATGAATATGGTGCCAAGTTAAGTGCTAAACATAATCGAGATTACTTGATGAAACATTCTCAGTAGAAAATGCTACTTTTTTTCTTAATCACTCACATACCTAATGACATAAGAAGATACTAGAATTTTAGTACAATAAGTATACCTAATCTATATTCACTCTATCGCACGAGCGTAATATCTCCTGACCGTTTTACACTTTTTCTTTCATTACATACAGATGTTTCGAATATCATCAGCCAGGCATAGACTCCAATCTCGCCTGCCTCATCTTGGAAATTCCCATCCCAACAATTTTCTGTATCGAAGCTTTCATATACCTTATTTCCCCACCGATCAAAAATATACATTTCGAATCTTAGTACTTCTAAAGTTGGATCGGGAAATATCTGAAAGCAATCATTGTGTCCATCATTATTGGGCGAGAATACATTAGGACGATATACGTATACGTTCTCACCTACTTCCGCTAATGCTACCTCCCACTGGTAAAAATCCGTTGTACAATTATCAGATATTTCCACAAAGTAAGTACCCGACTCATTGATCACTATTTCAGGAGTATTACTACCATTACTCCAACTGTAATTTATCGCCCCATTATGCTGTATCACTGTAGGTATAAGTGCCACCTGATCCGTCGAACAATCTATAACCGGATTATTAGTTTCTACTTCTAATAATATATCTTCCTCTATCTCCGTATCAAAAGTAAAAACGCAGCCGTCACTGCCTAATACAGAAACTGTATATTCACCTGCTTGCAGATCTCCAAAAGAAAGTTCAGACTGATAACTGATCCCATCTAAAGAATAACTCAATGGTTCTGAAGAGTTATTTGTGACTAGGATATTTCCTGTCGGACTATCCGGACAAGATGGTGTACTAGTTAGACTGATAGAAGGCACAGGTTCCTCAGGAACGATAACAGAGCTTGCAAAAACACAACCGTTATTTGACATATAAAAAACATCAAAAACCCCTACAGATAGACCAGTAAATACATTAGTCGCTACAAAGTTAGATCCATCTATCGAGTACATAAGATCTTCAGCTGACATATTTTCTGCTGTTATCGTCCCTCCTGTACCCGTACTACATGTACCTGTAGCGATAAGAAATATTTCTGGTTCATTTGCCTCTTCTATTGTTGCATTATAAATAGAAATACAACCATCCTCATCCATAACGTATACATCATAATCAGCTACTAATAAATTAGAGAAGATATTGTTACTAGAAAAGTTTATACCGTCTATCGAATAACTCAGCATCGATGTGCTAGCCGCCATAACTTCTACGGATCCGGAATTGCTGCCTGCACAACTTGCTGAGGTATTCAATATAACTGGCACAGTCATACTATTATTTATAACAAAATTATAATCTGTGTAACAACCATTATTATCTATAACACTAAGTGTGTGGGAACCAGCACTGAGTGAGGTGTATACAAGGTCAGGACTGTAAGCCGTACTACCATCCAGGGCAAAACTAAGATTCGTTCCACTGATAATCGTGATATCTAATCCTCCATTATCTTCTGACTGGCAAGTAGGTACTGTAGCCAGCTCTAGTAAAGGAGGTAAAAAGTTAGAGGTAATTACCTTTAATAGTGAGTCACATCCTGCAACATTAGTGTACATTATTTCTTCCGTTTGTCCCACGGTTATCATCGTACCCTCATAGTCTATCATCTCACCTGGGCAACCCATAATATTTACAGTTCCATAGTTTGCCACACAATCTCTATACAAAGGAAAATCTAAAACCTTATCCTCGATACATGATGTGAAGTCTAGAGGTAAAATTAAGTTGCTACTCATGAGATCTAGCCCTAGCCCCGCTGTATCTATTTGCACAGATAAGTCAGTATCTATGATAGGATCAAAAACATAGGCACCATTGACATCTGATGTTGAAGATCCTACTACTACAGCGGCAGAATAAAGGTATACTGGAACACCGAGAATCAACTCATCTCCTATATCGTATACACCATTTCCGTTGTTGTCTATAAATATTTTTCCTTCTACTGACTGATCCGCTGGTTCTGGTTCTAGATTCAAAACACCACTGCTATCTATACAACCTGAAAAGGTAGTTAATATAACTTGATAATCTCCTGGCTCGGTAACTATATAGTCTCTTATAGTACCCTCTGGGGCGGGTATATTAGTACCATCTTTTATCCACTGATAACTTGCAATCGATTGGTTAGGCAGGCAAAGTGTGTCTGGAAAACAAGCCTGTCTGCAACCTGATACTAATACATCAGCATTAGGTGTAGGGTTGATAGTCCTTGCATTAGATCTTGCAGAACAACCATAGGGTGAAAGTACACTGGCGAAATATATTCCAGCTGTAGATTCTGTAATACTCAGACCTGACTTTCCATTGTTCCAAGTATAGAAGGCGCCTGGCTGTGGATTGGTTATCGTAAAGGTGACTGGCGTCCCCTCACATGGATTGTTTTCGCTAGCTTGTAATTGTGGGGCATCGGGAAGAGGTCTTATGATAACCTTGAATGGATCACTTAAGAATTTACATCCACTCAGATTATCGGTCATCTCTACGGTGTAATCATATTCTCCTACCGGAAGCCCAGAAAAATTTGTCTGATTTAGAAAATTACCAGTCTCCCCATTAGACCACAGGTAGGATGTACTAGAAATAAAATTAGCATTCAATACTATATTTTCTCCAATGCATATTTCTATTTCATCAAAAAATACCTCCTGAGAAATAGAAAAATTATCTACAATTAATCCTCTTATGCTTGTACTAGGTCTAGAGATAAGACTTACTACAAATTCATCAGGCGTGTAATCACACACATCCATACTGGTAAGCGTAACACCATATGCTCCTGCAGCACTAACGGTTATAGAAGGCGTGGTTTCTCCAGTAGACCAGACGTAAGATATACCTCCGAGCGGCGCAGTCAGGATGATCTCTTCGCCCTCACATATGGGCAGCGCCTTATCAGCAGTAATCTGACCAGATAAGTTCGTAGTACTTGTTTGTAAGTTCTTGCTTACCGTAGTTATACAACCATATATATTCTCAGCGGTAAGACTCACTGTATAATTTCCAGCAGTAGTATATTCATGCACAGCATCTGGACTGTTAGAGTTATTGGCAGCTCCACTTGCTGGATCTCCAAAATCCCATTCTAAGTTTACTAAATTACCGGTATCTAAAGTGCTAAATTTTAATCCTCTAGCTACACATTGCGTGGTAGGTAATTCAAAATCTATTATAGGACTCGGATGAACAATTATTTCTTTAGCTATTCTTGCCTGACATCCTGTATTAGCTGTAATCGTAAGGGTAACAAGATATTTTCCTGCCGAACTGAAAACATGATCAGGGTTTTGTTCACTAGAAGTATTGTTCACACCACTGACTGGATCTCCAAAATCCCACTGGTAGGAACTTATAGAATAGGTAGGCAAAAATATAGCTAGTTCTCTAAATCTAGTTACATCATTTGCACAAGCTGGAGTAAAATCAAAATTAGATGCCACGGGTACCGTAAGCAATTTACCAACACCTCCGAAACAAAAATCGGGTGGCGGCATTGTATTCGGTAAAGCTCCTATTAAGACAACAAAATAAAAACCTGCTTGAGAATACACGTGCTTAGGATTTTCATTAGTGGATGTATTATCAACACCACTTTCCGGATCTCCAAAATTATATATCAACGATCCGGGATCATAGCCTATAGATTTGTTGGTAAAATCAAAGGTATTACAATACATATCTGGGTCAATACCAAAATCTATAGACCCTGTTACCACACAATCCGCTGGAATGCCTATACATACGCCTGTTTTTAATTCTAGCTCATTAGACATAGCCGTACAACCATTGACATCCGTTACTTCCACAAAATAAATTCCTACCTGATTCGTTGTAAAAATATCTGTGTCTGTTCCTACTGGAACGTTGTTTCTAAACCATTGGTAAGTGTATCCTTCATTTGTATTGAGTGCATACAAATCTATATTTGGTAACTGATTACAATAAGCCGTAGGACCTAGAGCCGATATTAGAATCTCTGGCGCTGGGTAACTTTCTATATATATACTTTCTTTTACAGTACAGCCATCTAAGTTTGTAAACTCTAAAGTATAGTACCCTGAAGAAATATTAAAACTACTTCCCGAGCCTACAATATCATTATTTTCATGCCTTGCAACTAAGGTTTCTCCGGCAAGAATTCCAGCCGTAAGCGTTCCTAACGATCCTTCGCATATACCTGTAGGGTATACCAGGCTCGGTATAGTGGTTACATTTACCTGAACATTCATATTAAGAACGTTTCCACAATACACGGTTTCTAATTGATGTGTTCCTGCTATGTTCCATACCACCTCGGCTTTGCCATCTGACAAGGAGAGCACACTACCTGCGTTAGCAGGTGTGATCGTCCAGCTAAGCGTTTTTCCTTGAGCACCTACTACTTCGTAGAAAGCAAGATCATCTATACATACAGTATTGTTTCCTATGAGTGCCGAAGCATTGATAGGTGTAACCGGTAACACCAAATACTCAGATCTACATCCTGTCCGCTCGTCTATAAATAAAACTTCTACAGAGTAAGGGCCACCTGACGTCCATTCGTAAGAAATAATATCTCCCTCAAAAGATTTAGACATATTTCCATCTTTTATGATCCATTGTGCAGCATAGTCGGATCGTACATTGTTCACACTATATGTATACGCCTCGTTGAGACATATCATAGAAGGTCCATCAATACTAATAGGAGGATCAGGCGTACTTATTACTTCTATATATACAGTAGATTCTAGATTACAGTAGTCTCCTGATGTTTCCGTAGCAGATATTTGATATGTGCCTGGTCCATTTACAAAGTTATAGCTTAACCAATCTTCATTAAGTATGGATGCAATGAGTAGACCTTGAGGGTCATGCACTTCCCAGTCCGCCGTTGCAAAATCATATCCAGCAGCTGCAGAGAAAAACGCATTCTGATTTTCACAAACTATCGGATCTCCCGATACAATAAATCTTTTTTTGATATCTATCTTCTTGCTGGCATACGCAGAGCATTCTAGATAACAGTTATCTATAAATAATTCTATAAGTGAGGTATCTGGTTGCCAGTTTTGAGCTTGCCATTCTATAGTAATTTCATTGGTATTATAACCAGCGATAATAGTTCCATTCCCTGTTATACTCCAGGCATAATTAGCTCCCTGATAATAGGGCGCAGAAAACTTTGTTACATCATCCCAGCATACTAGATCAGGTCCTGAAATATAAGCATTACCATCCATCACAGGAATATAGACTTCTGTAGCTTCCTGACAAGTAGGTGTATCACATCCAGAGGTATTTAATGATACAAGTCCCCCAGGTCCGCTGTTCCATACCACTGTAATATAATCGTCACCAGTCCCTCCTCCATCTACAATAGTTCCTTCCGAACTAATAGACCAGTCATAGGACGCACATAGCTCACCAGCATAATACGTCTGCTCTTCTCCTACGCAAGTAAGTCCTGTACAAGTGATTTCAGGACCTGGTGTAGAATCTACCATAACCTCATAGTAGATGGTATCACTGCAAGAGCAATCTGTTACGCCTGTCAAGGCTACCTGATAATTCCCTGCAGTAGGAAAAGTAATCGCTACCTGAGTACCCACGAAGGCCTGTCCGTCGGTAGTAGACCAGTCATACGATATAGCGTTAGTAGACTGAGCTTCTAAGTACAAGGTCTGTCCCACACATAAGCTTGCACTTGTTGCATTACCGTTCGTTGCGATAATAGCGAGATCTACTGGTTCTAATATTTCTATACAATACTTTATGGAATCACTGCAGGTAGCCGCCTGATCCTGAAATAAGCTTATAGATCCAAAACCTACATCCTCCCACTCTACCGTAACAGAATTACTTGTAGAAGATGTGACAGATCCACCATCCACTATCCAACTATTTGTTAGATCAGGAATATCTTCTGTAATATACGTGGCTACTGATCCTGGACATGCCGTCTTACATAAGATAGGTGGTGCCTCCTGATTCCCATCAGTACCCACAATTGTATCTGAACTGATACAGGTAGGAAATAGCGGGAAAAATATTTCTGGATCTAAGCTTTTAGTTATAGCAACGGTGAGCAAATATTGATTACTTCCTGGCACTGCAGAGTTATCTATAACACTAATATTTCCTACCCCATCCTCTTCCCAACATATCTGTATAGATGATCCTTGGTTACTAGAATATACACCGCTAGTGACGTTCCATATATAAGGACCTCCTGCGCCGCCTGATATTTCATAACTGTGGCATTCTGATCCACAAGCGGCCGTCGGGCCATCTATGGACTGCAAAAAAATAGGATTTATCTGATACAAGAATAAGACGAGAACTATGACTGTTGATCGCATTCGTATTGTTTTTCTATAAGTAAGACTATAGAAAATCAATAGATGCTGCTTGGGATCTCATATAATCACTACCCCTCTAAGGGGCTTCGAGCCCTTTAGAGGGGTAGTTCAACAAAAAAAACCCATGAGCCATACGCATGGGTTTTTATATATCTATTGTATCTAATTTTCTAAAACTTAGGTCCTGCAGCAATTATTCCTGCATCAGCCTGAGCTTTATAATTTTCAAAATTTTTCTGAAAACGCCTAGCAAGATCTAATGCCATCATATCATACTCTTTTTCATTAGGCCAGGTATTTCTAGGATTAAGTAGAGCGTTAGGTACATCTGGGCAACTACTAGGAATTGCAAGATTGAAGGTGTCTAAATTATCATAAGATACCTTGTCGAGTTTTCCTGTAAGCGCAGCCTTTATCATTGCTCTTGTATAGGATAGTTCCATTCTAGAACCAGTACCGTAAGGACCACCCGTCCATCCAGTATTGATCAGCCATACATTTATTTTTCCATCACCAAAATCACAACCATTATCTATTTTCTTACCTAATAGGTCAGCGTACTGTGTTGGATGCAAAGGTAAAAACGGTGCTCCAAAACATGCAGAAAAAGTCGCTTGTGGCTCTGTGATTCCCTCTTCCGTTCCCGCAATCTTAGCAGTATAACCACTGATAAAGTGATACATAGCCTGCTCCTTAGTCAGCTTACTGATAGGAGGTAATACACCGAATGCATCACAGGTAAGGAAAAATATATTCTTGGGAAGATCTCCTCGAGACTTATACATGATGTTATCGATATGATATATCGGGTAACTCACTCTTGTGTTCTGAGTAATCGAAGTATCCTCATAGTCTACTGTACAATCGTCTTCTAGGAAACCTACATTTTCTAGTAAGGCACCGAATTTTATAGCAGCAAATATTTGTGGTTCTTTAGACGCTGACAAATCTATCGTCTTAGCATAACAACCTCCCTCAAAATTGAACACACTACTCGTTGCCCAGCCATGCTCATCATCTCCTATAAGTCTTCTATCTGGATCATTTGATAGGGTGGTTTTTCCTGTTCCTGATAATCCAAAAAACAAAGAAGTATCTCCTTTTACACCTACATTAGCAGAACAGTGCATAGGTAGAACGTTGAACTCTGTGGGCAATAAATAATTCAGTGCAGAGAAAATTCCTTTCTTGATCTCACCAGTATAAGCAGTACCGCCTATGATGATGGTTTTCTCCGTAAAGTTGATAATAGAAAAATTCTCCTGACGCGTATTATGGATAGCTGGATCTGCTTCTACACTAGGAAAAGCATACACTTTCCAGTCAGCTGTCATATCCTGTTCCCCTTCCGTAGGGCGTAAGAACATATTATAAGCAAACATATTCTGCCAAGGATACTCCGTGTAGACCTTGATTTTGATATCATATTTCTTACTAGCTCCACCTACAGCATCCCTTACATAGTATTCCTCTAGATCATCCATGTAATCCATCATTCTGCTATGAAGCGCATTATAAGCATCAGCTTCTATGGGTATGTTTATCTTACCCCAGTCTACGGTATCCGCAGTAATAGCATCTTTGACAATATATCTATCCTTAGGAGATCTACCCGTAAACTTACCAGTATTCACTACTAGAGCACCTGAGCTACTGAGCTTTCCTAAGCCTTTAGAAATCGTGTGTTCTACCAGCTTTGCTGGACGTAAATTGTTGTGTACCTTCTGTTCTATTGCTACACTCATTATAATTTGGTTTTATTTTATAATATTAAGTCATTGATTTATATGACTTTAACTTTCTAATTTAGATAGTTGACAGGATGTGCTACAAAGATATAAAGCCATCCGAATAGTTAACCAGATTGCTCAATAAATAATTGCCTATGCAACTAAAACAACTAACATCAAGACTTTAGTATGAGATATGCTCCATTATTTCTAAGCCATATCCGATAAGACCTACTCGTTTTCGCTCACTGTTACTCAGTAGGCTTAGCTTTCTGATGCCGATATCGTTGATAATCTGAGCGCCTATGCCCAGTTCTCTTTGTTTCATCTCGTCATTACTAGGTAGAAGATCTATCTCTAACTTTTGCTCTACCTGTTCTCGTAGCATTTCATACGTTTCTTCTATAGCATTTTCCGAATCTTGGTGCCTGATCATAATAATCGCCCCTTTCCCTGCTGTACCTATCTTTTCCATGCATTTAAGAATTACATTATCTTTCCCTTCTACAAAAAGTGAAAATACATCTCTAGCATTATTAGAGGCATGTACCTTAGTCAGTACAGATTCCGATTCCTCCCAATCACCCATCTTGAGCACTAGATGCATCATATTAGAATTTTGCTCCTTGTAACTGATACATTCCATCGCACCATATTGGGTATCCATCACAAACGAAGACTGTCTAGTAATAAGACGTTCCCTCTGCATTCTCCACGCTACAAGATCCTTGATACTGATGATGCTCAGGTCCAGATGTTCCGCAATAACCTTGAGTTCAGGAAGCCTTGCCATAGAACCATCTTCATTGAGAATTTCCACTAGAACACCTGCTGGATTCAGTCCAGCAAGTTTAGCCAGATCTATAGCCGCCTCCGTATGGCCTGTTCTACGTAAGACACCTCCCGCTTTGCCTATAAGTGGAAAGATATGTCCAGGCTTTGCATAATCCTGAGGCTTTGTAGAAGGATTTACTAGCGCCTTTATACCTGTCGAACGATCATATGCAGAAATCCCTGTCGTACAACCCTCTTTTCTATAATCTATAGAAACCGTAAACGCCGTACCGTGCAGATCCGTATTTTCTGTAACCATACGCTTCAGTCCCAGCGCCTCAGCTCGTTCCTCGGTGATAGGTGAGCAGATTAGTCCCCTCCCATACTTAGCCATAAAATTGATGATTTCTGGTGTTATTTTATCCGCAGCACAGACAAAATCTCCCTCATTCTCCCGATCTTCATCATCTACTACGATGATCACCTTTCCGGCTTTAATATCCGCAATCGCCTCCTCAATGCTGTTCAGTTTTATATCCACCGTACTATCATTCGTCATATAGCTCTGTTTTATTTCGTGCAAAGATCATATAGTTTTTGGTAATAATAAAGTGATTTTGCATTTTATCTAATATGCCTTATAAAATACGGCGCTATTCCTATTTGACAATTTTAAAAATAGTTGATTTCCTATATTTCATCTATTTGGGCGTCCGGGCGGGCTATGCAGGACTCCACATTCGTTCCGGTCCCGCTAACGCGTGACGCCTATCGGCTCCTTTCTATCCCTGACGCGAGGCATCTATGGTAAGTAATTTATTTTTCGGATGTACAATATCCCTATCCTGATATTTTCAGATCTATGAACTTCTATTGTAAGTTTGATAAAGCATCTACCGAATAGCGCATATAGAGAGCACGGCTAATAAAACTAGGAGATTCGATTTTTGGCCTTATACATTTTAGGAGATACAAGCAGGAAATGGCGTTAAAAACAATGGCTTGTTTGAGGAGAGACGTAGGAACGACGAGTTAGCGCTTGTTTAGCCATTTACAATTGGATATCCGTTAAGAAATGAATAAAGCCTTGAATTCTTTGTTTCGTTTCTTTTTCAAGAAAAAGAAATGAAAGCCTAGCCGGCGAGACGACGATAAATTAAGAAAAATGTTAAGTATACAGAACAATCCGAGCGATATGATGCTACGAACAGTAATCAAACTTGATTATTTTGATGCATCTTAAATGATCTATTCAGTTGTTTTATATTAACTTTAAGATTTTTCTGAGGTTCCTATATCTCTAAATGATAAAATATAAAAATGAGTAAATACTTATTCTTTATTATCCTATGTTTTTTCGTTTTACCAGAAAAGATGGAAGCTCAGTTAAAAGATTCTGCTTATGTAGCACAGCACTATGATAAGTCAGAACATTTCATCCCTATGCGCGATGGCGTGGAGTTATTTACAATAGTATATAGTCCTAAAGATCAATCGGTAAAATATCCTTTCCTGATGAATAGAACTTGTTATAATGCTTCTACAAAAGGAGATTTTAACTTAGGTTTTTATCCTTCTGGCTATCTAATAGAAGATGGATATATTTTAGTCTATCAGGATGTAAGAGGAAGATATATGTCTGGAGGAACCTTCGATAATATGAGGCCTAACATTCCAGGAAACAATACAAAGAACAAGAAGGATATAGACGAGAGTTCAGATACCTACGATACGATAGATTGGTTATTGTCTAATGTCAAAAACAATAATGGTAGGGTAGGAATGTATGGTGTTTCCTATCCAGGATTCTATACCGCTGCGGCTATGCCTGATGCGCACCCTGCACTCCAGGCTTCGTCACCTCAGGCACCTATTGCAGATTTTTTCTTTGACGATTTCCACCACCATGGCGCCTATCTACAAAGTTATACTGCGGCCTTTGCGGTATTCGGATATCAGAAAGATGGCCTTACGGACCAGCCTTGGTATGGCAAAGAAATTAATAGGTTTTTTAATGAGAAAGTAGCGGATGGCTATGAATGGCATCTGAATAAAGGTCCACTAAAAAACATAACAGAAGTGTATCACCATGATAACTTCTTCTGGGAACAAGTTGTAGAACATCCCAACTATGATGATTTCTGGAGTCAACGAAGCATCCTACCTCATCTGCGTAATATAGACCATGCTGTAATGACTGTAGGAGGATGGTACGATGCAGAAGATCTATATGGACCGCTTAATATTTACAAAACAATAGAGAAAGAAAATCCTAAGGCAAAAAATACAATTGTAATGGGGCCTTGGACACATGGTGACTGGGCTAGACCCTATGAGCAACAAACTGTAAATCATATATATTATGGTGATAGTATTTCTCATTTTTATCAGAAGGAAATAGAATTCAATTTCTTTAATCATTATCTGAAAGGCGGTCCGGATTCTAAATTACCAGAAGCCTATATGTTTGATACGGGTACGAAGGAATGGAAGACTTTTCAACAATGGCCTCCTGAAGAATTACCACAAGTAAGTTTATACTTTGGGAAGAATGATCAGCTGTCTGTCAATAGTCCTACGAACGCAAATACAGAATTTGATTACCTAAGTGACCCATCTAAACCTGTTCCATATAGATCAGAAACGGAGGGACTTACTTTTACACCTAGGAAGTTTATGACAGATGATCAGCGACATGCTTCTAAGCGACCTGATGTATTAACATTTGAGACAGAAATTTTAACCGAGGACCTCACTATTGCAGGGGAAATACTAGCAGAACTTATTGTTTCTATGACAGGGACAGATGCAGATTTTATCGTTAAGCTTATCGATGTATATCCAGCTGATCATCCACAATACGAGCATAATCCAGACAATATTGTTATGGGTTCTTACCAGCAATTAGTGCGTCATGAAACCTTTAGAGGAAGATTTAGAGAGAGCTATGAATTTCCTAAACCATTTGTAGCTGGCGAACCTACTGAGGTAAGTATTCCGCTGCAAGATATATTGCACACCTTCAAGAAAGGGCATAAAGTTATGGTGCAGATTCATAGCACATGGTTCCCATATATAGATAGAAATCCTCAGAAATATGTAGATAATATTTTCAAGGCAGAAGAGCAAGATTTCCAGAAATCATTCATAACAATACATGGCGCGTCGTCTATCAAAGCGGGTGGTAAAATTAAAAATTCAAAAAGAACGAGACCTTAAGATAGAATTAAAATAGTGAAGATGTTTTTTAGAATATTTTGTATAATGATACTTCCACTTGGATTAGCTGGACAATTAAAAGAGAATCCATATCTAGATAAGGTCAGTGATATAGATGTTACTATAGAAAGTTTATATAGTGTGATCTCAGGTGATGCAGGTGTGAAGCGAGATTGGAATTTATTCCGCTACCTTTTCACGGAGGAAGGAAAGTTGATTCCGCTAAGAAGAGACAAAGAAGGAAAAGTTACCGCTAGTTATCTAAGTCCAGAAGAATATATCAGTAACTCTGGTCCTTGGCTAGAGGAAAATGGATTTATAGAAAAAGAAATACATAGGGTAACAGAAAATTTCGGAGCGCTCACACATGTTTTTTCTACTTATGAGGCATATAAGTCTAGTGAGGATAAGGAGCCCTTTATGCGAGGGATAAATAGTATACAGCTGATGTACAACGGAACGCGTTTCTGGATTGTAAATATATCATGGGAGGCGGAATCAGAGACAAATAGATTACCTGAGAAATACCTAGGTGAGCATTAATAATTCATTTCATTTACAATAAGTAACATGTTTTCTTTTTTCAGAAAAAAATTCCAAGCAGAGGTAGATTTCTCATTTCTCAAGACAGATATGCATTCCCATCTAATTGCGGGCATAGATGATGGAGCGAAGACTATAGACGATTCCGTTTCTATGATAAGTGAATTATCGCAAATGGGCTTTCAGAAGATTATAACGACACCTCATATTTTCAGAGACTATTATCCTAATACGCCAGAGAATATTCTTTCAGGTTTAGCAATTGTAAAAGAAGCCTTAAAAAAGAAAAATATTGACATAGAAATAGAAGCTGCGGCGGAATACTACATGGATGATTATTTTGAGCAATTACTGAAAGAAAAAACTAAGCTTTTATGTTTGGGAGAAAACAGGATTCTAATAGAATTTTCTACATTTGCTCCACCTTCTAATGCACATAATATTATATTCCAGCTGAAGACACTAGCTTATCAGCCCATTTTAGCACACCCTGAGCGTTACATATTTTATGAAGGAGCGTTTGCAGAATTTGAGAAAATCAAAGATTATGGATGCTTTTTACAGGTCAACTTATTATCTTTGGCTGGATATTACGGCTCTAAACAAAAGCAATTAGGTATTAAGTTGATCAAATCTGGTATTGTGGACTACCTGGGTACGGATCTCCATAATAGCAAGCAATTAGAATTTCTAAGGGCTATATTTGCAGATAAGGAGGTATATAATTTGTTAAAGAGTCATAATTTTAAGAATAATACTTTATGAGAATGATAGGTTTGAATTATGAGTGATCTTCAAGTAATTCAGAATAATAGGTCAGAACAAGAAATCATAGCGTTATTAGTACGCAGAGATATAGGTGGTATACAAGAACTGTATAGTCAGTACGGGAATGCTATCTATGGTGTTATTATCCGTATTGTTAAAGTGGAGTATTTTGCAGAAATTGTTAGCCAGAATACTTTCCTTAAAATATGGAATAATATAGGTACTTATAATGTTGAAAAAAGTAAGTTATTTACTTGGATTATCAATATTGCAAGGCACGCTGCCATTGACATGATCAGATCTAAGAATTATAAACAAAGTATGGCAATGACAAACTTAGATTCAGTAAGACAAAGCGAATATAATTCAAGTATCATTTCTGATTTAGAAAATATGGATCTTAAATCTAACGTTTATAAGTTAGATGAGAAGTATAGAACACTCATAGATTTTGCTTATTTTAAGGGATATACCATGGTAGAAATTAGTCAAGAACTTAATATTCCTCTAGGTACAGTCAAAACTAGAATAAGAAAAGCTTTCAAAGACTTAAGAGTATTAATGGCAAATGGATAGCATAGAATCATACATAGCGTCAGGTAAGATAGAGGCATATTGTCTAGGCTTGTCTTCTCCATCTGAAGAGAAGGAGATACTAACTTTATGTAGTATCTATCATGAATTAGAAGAGCACTTATCAGCATGTCAATCTGCTTTTGAGTATTACCTACACAGTTTTCAGATTCCCCTACCAGAAAAACTTGAAACTTCAATATCAGATCTGATAAGCACAAATGAGAATTTTCAAAATATATATATATCTCCTGAAGGAAAATTATCTGATTTTGTAGATATATCAAAAAAGATCCCTGTAGAATTTTATATCGATAAATTAAAGACCTTAAAACCTCCTTCAGAATATGATAATATTCATCTTATGAATATATATAATGATGGAAAACGAGAGATAAATCTTGTTTGGGTTAAGGAAGGTGTACCACTGGAAAAACATCCCGACTTGGAAGAAAGTTTTCTTATTCTGGAAGGTACTGCTGACTGCTATATAGATGGAGAAAAAAATTCTATGGTCGCTGGTGATTATATGATGATCCCCCCCCTTAGTTCTCATGAAGTAAAAATTACTTCTGATTCTCCTGCTATGGCCATACAATACAGAAGTATTGCTGCTTAACTAAGAGCTTCTTCATACTATATCTTTTCTAGTATCTAAAATGTACTATCTTCTTTCTCATGTGGGATGATAATGCAACAGCATAAATGGATGAATCAGAATACGCAAAAGAATATAGATTCCAATTTTTTAGACTATCTGGATCCCATTCTATTTTGTTTATAGCCACATCTTTTTCAGGGAGGATATTTACCTGGAACTGATCTAAAGGAATACTCAATCCTTCACCATGAGCTTTGATAAAAGCTTCTTTCCGTGTCCAGCATCTGAAAAAATAGGCATGTGAAACATCTGGAGTTAAACCAAGGATAGTAGCTGCCTCTTGTTTAGAAAAGAATCTTTTTGCAAGTTTGTCTATTTCTATATGCTTGTTTATAACTTCTATATCTACTCCTATTTCGTTTTCTAGGTTTAAACAATAAACTACCTCATTTTTAGAATGAGAAATATTGAACTTAAGTGGGATGCTCTCTAGGAATGGCTTACCATATTTATTGTACTGGAACTGGATATCTCTAGGTGGTATCGAAGTATACTGTGCTATGAGGTTTCGGAGTTTTGCCCTTCCAGTTATATAGTAATTCTTATGTTTTTTGAATTTAAATTTTTCCGATCTTTCTCTTTCTGCCTGATTTAGTATTGCGGTATATTCATCTAATAGTTCATCGGAATCATCTAGTAAACTTTGCCACACATGTATTTTATCAGTACGTAGAGCATTAGACGTGAGCATATCTCTATTCTTGACAGTGCTAGCATTTATTATTTGGTGTCTAGTATACATTCAGATATTTTGCGGCTTAGGCCCTTAACTTCTGGCTCTATGAATAGAGAGGCATGATGACCATCTACCACGTATGTGGTGACCCCTTTTTTAGCTAATTTTCTCCATTGACCGAGATGGTATTTTTTATCCGCTCTCTGATTAAATTCGCTACTCCGTATAAAATGAATAGATGCATCTATAGGCTCCCAGTTATAATCAGCATATAACTTATTCAGCATATCGATGGATGATTGTAAGTTTAAAGCTGCAGTATTATCATCTTTTATTTTAGGAGTTTTCTTATCCTTATAATTGGAAGAGAGTCTTCTAGATAACTTACTTTTTATCCGCTGGAAATCTCCTCTCTTCAGCATATCTATAAATCTCTTAAATGTTTTGGTTTTTCCTGCTTCATCGTCTCCGAATAAATGTACTGGAGCGGAATCGATAATAAAAATATTGCCTATAGCATCACCAGCTTCGATAAACTGTTTTCCCATCTCTAGGGCTACAGCATTACTGAAACAAGTCCCTAGCATATTATATGGACCTTCTGGTTGTATCTGTTTTATCTCTGTAATATAATCTGTCGCCATCTCTGATATGGATAAGTGCTTACTGCTTTTTCCATCTAGACCTTTAGGCTGGATACTATAGACGGGGATAGCTTCGTCTATATGATTGCTAAGATCCTGGTAGAAAAAAACATGAGCTCCACCACCGTGTATACAGAATAGAGGGGATTGAGTGCCTTCTTGTCTAAGGGGTATTATTAGTTCTTCTGTGGCTAAACTTTCACCTTGTACAAGAAGCGCTAATTTTTCTATAGTGGGATTTTTGTATAGCGAAGCAGGGGCAATTACTATATTTAGTTTTTTTTCTATTCTAGAAAATAGCTGGAGTGCCATCATGCTATTTCCCCCTAGGTCAAAGAAATTATCATCAACACTTAGAGGTTTTATCTGAAACAGATCTTCCCAGATATCTATCAATTGTTTTTCGACCTGATTGCGTCCAGTTTTTATTATAGATTTTCTTAAGGCAGGTCTAGTGGTAGCAGCTCTTATCGCTGTAGTTTCTAAATGAGGAAGAATATCGTGGTCATTAATCTTTGTTAAAAAATTATGGACAGGTTTTACAGTATTATTTTCTGTAATTACTATGCTTAGCTTGTGAAAACTATCAACGAAGTATTTTCCTATTTCATCGCTTACAACATCGGTGTTATATCGTACATCTATTCCTATTTCGCTTGTGGGATTTACTCTTACTGTCAGAGGAAAGTTAGAAGAAAAACCTCCCTCAAATGATTTAATAGTTAGGCTGCCAACAGTATAGTCTTCTTCTAGAAAATTTCCAAATACAAATAGGCTGTCGAACAGAGGCAATTGCAGAGGCCAAGAGATACTGTTCTTTATATTTTCTAGAGCATGACTTTCGTATATATTTTGTTTTCCTATGTCTTGCTGTATGGTACGTAGCCAATTAGCAAACGATTCTTTTTTATTTATTTTTATTCTTGCGGGAATCGTATTCATAAAAAGTCCACAGATAGATTCTATTTCTGGAAATGATTGGTTTCTGCCTGCTACGGTGAGACCATAGACTACATCATCTGTATTAAAGAGATGACCCAGTAACATGGAAAAAATAGCTTGGAAAAACGTGCTTTGAGTAATCCGTAATTTGCTACAAGTAGCGTATATTTTTTCACTTGCTGCTTTTGAGAAAGTAGTGTTTAAATTTTTAAAAGAAGTTCCTGGAGAAGTTCTTTCAAAAAGTAATGGTGACTTAAAATCTATCAATATTTTGTTCCAGTGGGTATGTATAATTTCAGTTTCTTGTAATTGTTTCCATGCTAGATAGCTAGGGAAATTTATATTGCGCTTCGTCTCAGGCTCTATGCCTTTCTTAAGGTGATCGTATATCCGCAGTAGATCTTTTATAATGATACCGCAGGACCAGCCATCTAAGAAAAGATGATGACATTTCCAGAGGAGCACAGATTTCTGTTTGTCAGTTTTCACAAGGAACAATTCATAACAAGGTGTCTGATATAAATTAGTTTTCCTTCTAGCTAGAGATGATTTCAGTTTGTCAATAAGTTTTACTGATGACGGGTGATGAGAGTAGTCTAGCCATTCTATATTTACGACCTTGTTTTCAGCTATTTGCTGTTCTGTCAGTCTACCTTGTGAAGCTACAATATACGTGCTAAGAACAGGATGTAGAATAGAGCAATTGCGCCATGCCTCACTTATTAGATTGACATCTATATCACCTATTATTTCAAAGCTGAGAAGTAGTTCTCCTTCATCTTTTCCTTTGGCATTATAGTTAAACAGAAAGGCTTGTTGTATAGAGGATAAGGGATGACTATGATGTATTTCCACATCGTCTATGGATAGACTTTCTGATTTGGTATTACTTTCTATGTTATTTGCTAGGGTAGCTATTGTTTGGAATTCAAAGATCGCATTAGGTTTTAATGTGATGCCTTGATCTCTAGCTTTTGATATTATTTGAATACTTAATATAGAGTCTCCACCGATCTCAAAAAAATTATCCTGTCTGCCGATATCACTCTGCTGGAGAACTTCCTCCCATATTTCCGACAATAGAATTTCTAGTTCTCCTCTAGGCGCTTCGTATCCTAATTTTTTAACTTGGTTTCTGGAATTAGGCAGGGGTAGTTTTTTTCTGTTAATCTTTCCGTTAGGGAGTCGTGGAAAATCGTCTAGAGCTATAAATGTAGATGGAACCATATAATGGGGAAGCTGTTCCTTGAGTTGCGTGATTAAGGCAGACTCTTGTTTGCTGATATCTTTTACATAATAGGCGACTAAGTTTTTATGATCTTTGTTTTCTGCGTGGTAGACGTTTACGATAGCTTCTTTTTCTAAGTAGCTAGTCATAATATTTTCTATTTCGGACAGCTCGATTCTGTAGCCTCTTATCTTTACTTGGTTATCTACTCTTCCTAGAAATTCTATGATGCCCTTGTCATTGTATCTTCCGAGATCACCGGTTTTATATAATTTAGTATTAGCGACGTATGGGTTAGGTATAAACTTTTCTTCGGTAAGTGCTGGTCTGTTTAAATACCCAGAAGATAAGCCAGGGCCACCTACATGTATTTCTCCAGCTACGTGCTTAGGACAAACTTTTAGCGCCTCATTTAGTATATATATTGCTGTGCCAGGAATGGCCTTACCTATAGGAACGTATTGTTTTTCCTCTGGACTTATGGTGTGGGCTATACACCACACACTGGCTTCTGTAGGTCCATACTCATTATATAAAATCGTCTGATCTAGTTTGCTGTAATGTTGTTGTACTAATCCTAAAGGACAGGCTTCCCCCGCTACCATGACATGCTGTAGCGAGTTAATTTTTTCCTTTTTAGATAAGTTTATTATTGTTCCATAGAGAGAAGGTAGTAACAACATATGAGTGATAGAATAATCTTGTATTAGATTACCTAGTCGTTCTATATCCTGTTCTATCCTCTGGATCGGTAATACGAGTCTGCCACCTGTACACAATGTCCAGAAAATACCGACTATAGAGCTATCAAAAGAAAAAGAAGATAGCAGTAAAAAGGCTCCGGGATTTTCGGGATAGAATGCGGTTCTACTCCACGTAGAGTGCATAAGATTAGCATGGCTTATGGGAACGCCTTTAGGTTTTCCTGTACTTCCTGAGGTGTAGATTACATAGGCGAGATGTTCCTTATCTATCTTAGGTAGAGGAATGTCACGATTGGTAGATTGACCATAAGTATCTTTTATAGCAATGATTGTAGAAGAATTAAATGTTAAGTTATTTTCATTATCCTTAGTTAAAACAAGTTCTACTCTTGCATCAGAAATCATGTAGGAAATTCGGTCTTCAGGATATGCTGGATCTAAAGGAAGATAAGCTTTTCCTGCTTTCATAATTCCTAGTATCCCGATAACCATTTCCAGACTTCTATCTGTGTAAAGGCCTACAATATTATGCTCTATCTTAGAGGCTAGTATAGCTTGGGCGACATAGGTAGATTTACGATCTAGATCCTTATAAGTAAGATCTTCACCTAGAAAACTTACCGCAATTTTATTTTCATCTTTTGGTAAATTTGATAGTATGATATCTGTTACAGAAGCATAGGGTGGTGTGGTATATGGATTATCATTCCACTTATAGAGTATGAGTTCTTTTTCCTCTTGGCTTAATAAGGCTATATCACGTATCTTTTGTTGAGGATTTTTTATAACTTCAGCTAGTAAGTTATTTAGATGGTTCAGCATCTGACTAGCTATAGAGGAATCAAATAATTCTGTAGCATATTCTAAAGCTAATTCCAGACCCTCTTTCGTTTCATTTACAAATAAGGTAAGATCAAATTTAGAAACACCTAGATCTATAGATTCATCCTGGATAGTAAGCAGATCAGAATTGTAGTTTTCTGAGCTAGCCTTATTATACAGAAACATCACTTGAAAAATAGCTTGTATGTTGTGTATTCTTTCAGGTTGTAGTAACTGAACTAGCTCATCGAAAGGCATCTTTCTATGCTCTAGACCTTCCAGCGTAGTTTTTTTTATTTTTGCTAAGTAGTCTTGGAATGATTCTGATGTATTTATTTCAGAACGTATCGCAATGGTCTCATTAAAAAAGCCAATAAGATTTTCTAGCTTCGTATTATCTTTAGTACTGATAGGCGTTCCTATAATAATATCTTTCTGTCTGCTATACTTATGCATGAGAATCTTAAATGCCGTAAGAAGAAATGCATAAGGTGTTGTATCTGATGTTTTACTCAGAGCTATTATTTCTGAAGATAGTTGTTTGGTCAAGGATTGTTTCAGGACTGCTCCTTTGTAATTTGGAATTTTAGGTCTCTCGTAAGTTTTTGGTAGATCTAGGATAGGTAGATCTCCTGCTAGTTTATCAGTCCAGTAATTTTTTACTTTTTCTGTAGTTTTTAAGTTGTTTTGCCAGTGAGCATAATCTTCATATTGTATAGCTAAGTTCTCATTCTGAAAGTTCTCTGACTTAGCTAGTGCATGATATTTTTCCCAGACTTCCCTGTTGATAATAAGTAAGGAATCTCTATCGCCGATTATGTGGTGTATCGAGAATAAGAGCACATGCTCAGTTGCAGATTTTTTTATCAGGCAAATTCTGAACAGATGATCATTTTCTAGATCGAAGGTCAGCTGGGTAAATTCTTTTGTTAAGATTTCCTCCTCTAGTTTTTTATCCTGCGCTAACTTTTCTGATATATCGTAAAAAGTATAATCTAGCTTTTTCTTATCTTTTATATGTAGTTCTAACTTTGTTTCTTTTTCTAGAAAATTTGATCTTAATATTTTATGTCTTTCTTTAAGAGAACGGAAGCTCTCTAGTAAAGCCGCTTCTTTTAATGGACCACTTATATGATAAGCATGCGCATATTGGTAAAAAATATTTTCAGGATTTAGCTGCTGGAGTAACCATATTCGCTGCTGACCTTTAGTGGCTAAGGAAACTACTCCTTCTGGTTTTTCTTCTAATTTATTTATATTTTTATCAGCTAGTTTTCGCTGCTTCCACTGTTCTAGAACAGAAAGTTTGGACGCACTTTTATTTTTATCATTTTCCGACATTTACAAAATTACTTCCTGTTATTATTTTAGAAAATACTATCTACAGCGTTCCAGAAATAAGTCCCCAAAGTTAGATCTACATCGAAGACTCTTTCTATGAACCAATATATAGAAATAAAGATTAGTAAGATAGAACCATATTTTATAATTGCAGGATATAGCTTTAGTTTTCTTATAACGTATAATACTGGAAATATCATACAGATAATAAGTAACTGACCTAGTTCTACACCTACATTAAAACCGAGTAGTGATAAGACCATATAGTCACCTCCTAGTCCTTTTTCTCCTAATACACTAGCGAAACCAAATCCGTGAAATAATCCAAATGCAAATGCAATAATCCATTCTTTACTTTTAACAATTGGTTTAATATTATGGAATGCAGCAAGTGCTATAGATAAGGCTATTATAGATTCCACAAACCATGATGGCATGTTGATAATCTGAAGAGATGCTAATGCTAGGGTAATAGAATGTGCTATGGTGAAGAAGGTTATTATCTTAACGATATACATGAAGGCAGGCTTAAACCTTTCTACAGGCATCCAGCTATCATGAGCAGTGGATAATGAAAGTGGTATGTCAGATTCTTTCCTTCTGACTACAGAGGGTAGAATCAAGGCTAGTATAAATAATATATGATCTAGACCAATCCATATATGCCAGATTCCTAACTTAACTAAAGCAATGAATCCCTTCATAATCGATGCATCTTTGAGCGACAAAGTCTGTTGCGTGTTATCACCAGAATATACATTAGAAAACATGGCTTCATTATCTACAATTCCTGCTTTCCAATTGTATTCTACTATCAGCATACCCTTGTGCTTGGAATCTTTATCGAATAATACATTATAGAAAATATCTAACTCATCTGGTACCACTTCTACTCCTTGCAGGTCAAAATGAAATCTTACATAATCATACTTATCATTGAGTTCTAATATGGTAGGTTCTGTAAATTTTACATCGTAAGTCTTTCCATTATCTTTAAAATTGGATCTACTTTTAAAATATTCATAAATCTTAGGCAAGTGAGGCTCTACTAACTGAAGACTTAATTCGTCAGGTAAGTTTAGACCAAAGGCTTTGTTCATGTCCTTAGCCGTAAGTTCATATCTCCCCCCTATAGATTCCTTATATATTCGGAGATATAGGTAACTCTGATCTGGAGCGTGAGCTGATAGATCGTTGCTTACAAATAAGCTCGCGAGAATAAGAAATGTATAGGGTAATCTTAAGAAAGTAGATTTCATGTATTATTTTTTAAGAAAGGTTGATCATTGTTTTGAATGCTGAATTAGAATTTTCTAATGATTCGTAAGTCCCTGAAGATACTATTTTACCTTCATCTAGAACATATATGCAATCAGCATGCTTGACAGTAGATAGTCTGTGTGCTATTATTATCGTCGTAATTTCTTGAGGTAAAGTTTTCAGTGCATCTATAATACTTTTTTCTGTGATGCTATCGAGTGCGCTAGTCGCCTCATCCAGTACGAGTACAGAAGGAGACTTGTATAGGGCTCTGGCTAAACCTAATCGCTGTCGCTGCCCCCCACTCATTCTTATTCCTCTATCGCCTATTTCTGACTGGAACCCATCAGACATTTCATTAGTGATAAAATGATGGATGTCAGATAGCTTAGTTACTTCTATAAGTTTTTCTTGATCTAAGGAGCCTACGTCATCCTCTAGGCTAATATTCTTATTTACCGTATCATCAAATAGGAAAACATCTTGCGGCACATAGGCAATGTGTTGCTGCCATCTTCTTATATTGTCAGCATTGAGCGCTTTGCCATCCAGAATTATCTTACCAGTTGTTGCATTTAGTAAGCCTACAATTAGATCTATAAGTGTTGTCTTACCTGAGCCTGTAGACCCTACAAATGCTACAGTTTGCCCTTTTTTTATAGTAATTCCTAAGTCGCTTATGACATCCCTTGTAGAGCTGTCATAGGAAAAACTTATATCTCTAAGTTCCAGGGTATGATTAAAATCTATTGCTTTAATCTTAGAGTTAGGAATCGTTTGTTTATGACTTATCTTCAGATCATCATACAACTTACCGACTATCGGAAAGTTATGTTTTAATTTAGATGCAGCAGCAAAAATTTTCTGCAGTGCAGGAAGTAATCGATATCCTGCAACAGCATAGAGACTAAGTCTTGGTAAGGCCGATTGTATATTTCCTGAGCTTATAAATAGTGATATAGTAATAGCTAGTATGGTACCGAAAGCTAAAAATTCTATAATACTTCTAGGTGCTGATAGTGTCAGGTTATATCTCGGTTGTATATTACAAAAAGCTCTAGATGCTTTTTCGTATCGATCATAGAAGAAGTCTTCTTTATTATAAACTTTAACAGTTTTTATACCATCTAGTAATTCTTTTAGGTTCTTGTACCGGAGCAAATTCATGCTGATACGGTGTTCTCCGATCCTTTTCAGATAATTTTTTTGCGACAGATAGATGATAACGTAAGCACCACCTAAGCTGGCAAACATGATAAGTGAGATCTTTATATCTACAAGCATAAGCATAGAAAAAATAACTATAGCTACAAAGGATCTAGAAAAAATCTCTATCAATGGGATAACTACTCCACCCGTGAGTACATTTACTTCAGAAATAAGATATCCCTGCAGGGTTGCCGTATTAGCTGTTAAATAGTACTTATATGGCTTGTTGAGGTAGGTTCTTAGCAATCTGGTAGCTAAGTTATGTGCAATATCCCAGGAGTATTTATATTGTAACCAAGTAGCGAAAATAGAAAATATGTTGGTAATACCTATCAGAACAATAACAGCTACACCTGCGTATATAAGCATCTGCTCTAGATCTTTAAAGTCAAAATATTCATAAAAATATGTGAGCCATCTACTTCTTTCTATAGCTTTTGGTTCCGCCATAAGTTCCATTAGCGGCAGTATAGATGCAATTCCTACAACTTCTAGAAATCCCATTATAAGAATTACCAAGCCCAACATCCCAAATTTCCACTTTTCTGACCTGTTTAATATTTCAAGTAATTCTCTGATAGGTTTAATTGTTAATAAGGTAATAATAAAAAGGATGTACGTTTAATATCTTGATTTTGGGTTTATTTAACCTATAAAGGAATACAATCAGCATGGCTCAATTGTAAATCTCATTTATAAATCTAATCACAATGATATAAAAAGTATTATTTTTCTTTTGAAAGCTTATGTAAAACTAGTGCAATATATTGTTTGTAGCAACAATACTTTTTTATAAAAACCATATATTAAGATGAACTCGTCCATTATATCAGTTGAAAAAGTATATTTAATGATTTCTTACAATTTTGATTCAAAATTTTAACTTCTAAAGGAGATGTAATCGTCATGTCTAGTAAAAATGGCTTTTTTTTAAAAAAAAGGTAAGAATTACGCTCTACGATAAGAATTCTAAAATTTATCTTTGCGTTTTCTATTTTTCAAGCAACCTTAATTCGGTGATTTTGAATTTACATAGGATTTGATGATGAGTTAAGTGGCTTAAAAAGAAAACGTTTAGTAATGATAAGACTTATAATATTTAGTTTAATTTTTTTCGTAGCTTCTGTAGTAAGTGGTCAGACCCTTAATGGTGTTATTGTAGATGAGTATGACGAACCAGTAATAGGGGCATATATTAAGCATGTTGAAACAGATTTTCATACCCACTCTGATGAGTTGGGAAGATTTTTCATTCGTCTTGTACAAAAAGGAGATAGTCTGCAGTTTTCCCATATAGGCTACGAAAAATTGGTTTTTGTAGTAGAAAACTTAGACAATATCGAAATAGAGCTCAAAGAAGCCATATTTGAGTTAGGAGAAATAGTCGTTGGTCAGAATATCAAGAAAGTTAATATCATATCCACTCTTGATTTTAATGTCAAACCATTTAAATCATCTCAGGAGGTACTGCGAATTCTGCCAGGACTATTTATCGGACAGCATGCCGGAGGTGGAAAAGCGGAACAAATTTTCCTCAGAGGCTTTGATATAGATCACGGTACGGATGTACAGATTTCCGTAGATGGCATGCCTGTCAATATGGTTTCTCATGCACATGGGCAGGGATATGCTGATCTACACTTTCTTATTCCAGAAACCGTAGCTCTAGTAGATTTTGGTAAAGGGCCATACTTTGCTGATAAAGGTAATTTTGCTACAGCAGGATATGCACAGTTCAAAACAAAGGATAAATTAAAAAAATCACTTTTTAGCTTAGAGGCAGGTAGATTTAATAATTATCGAGCCCTGGGAATGCTTAAGCTACTTAATACAGAAAAACATAATATATACATGGCTTCGGAATATATGATCTCCGATGGTCCATTTGAGTCATCTCAGAATTTTATCCGTAATAATCTAATGCTCAAGTATAGCGGCGAATTGGAAAATGGAAGCAGACTTTCTGCTGTAGCTTCTCACTTTACGAGCAAGTGGGATGCCTCTGGTCAGATTCCTCAGCGTCTTGTGGATGATGGCACCATAACTAGGTTCGGCGCTGTGGATGATACAGAAGGGGGACAGACGAGTAGAACTAATTTTGCACTAGATTATAGTCAGCCTGTAAATGATAATACATTTGTCAAGACTAACTTTTACTATGTCAAGTATGATTTTGAGTTATTCTCTAATTTTACATTTTTCTTAGATGATCCCGTCAATGGTGATCAGATAAGACAAAAGGAGGATCGCGAAATTTTCGGATTTCAGACAACATGGAATCACTCAAGCTTCTTAAAAAATACTGGCGCTTTTCTTAAGCTAGGTGTAGGTTTACGATCTGATGAAATCAAAGATAACGAATTGTCTAGCACGCTTAATAGAAAAACTACACTATCACGTCGACAATTCGGAGATGTAGATGAGAAAAATTTTTTTGCTTTTGCAGACCTGGAGCTAGATTTTGGAGATTTACTAATACAACCTGCGGTAAGGTTTGATATGTTTAAGTTTAACTATGTCAATAACCTAGATACCTTATACGATAACAGGTCTACTTCTAAAGGAACCGTAAGTCCTAAACTTAACTTTATATATAATGCTAGTAATAACCTACAAGTATTTCTAAAAACAGGTGTTGGCTTCCATTCTAATGATACTAGAGTAATTATAGAACAACAAACTGCTTCTATTATTCCTGCGGCATACGGTGCAGACTTAGGGGCTATATATAAGCCAGTGCCTAGACTGATAACTAATATTGCATTATGGTATCTCGGACTAGATCAGGAATTTGTCTATGTAGGAGATGCAGGTATAGTAGAACCTAGTGGTAAAACTAAAAGAATGGGTGTAGATCTGGGTTTCAGGTACCAGATAAGTAGTAAACTTTTTGCCAATGCAGATTTTAACTACGCGCATGCAAGAAGTACGGAGGAGCCAGAGGGGCAAGATTATATTCCTCTAGCGCCTAGCCTTACTTCTACAGCAGGATTGTCGTATAGTTATAAAAAAATCAATGCAGGAATAGACGCAAGATACCTGATGGATAGACCTGCTAATGAAGATAATAGTATTATTGCAGAGGGTTATCTCATTACAGACTTAAATGCTTCTTATCAGATTAAGAACATTAACATAGGAATTATAGTTGAAAACTTGTTTAACCAAGAGTGGAAAGAAACTCAGTTTGCAACAGAAACTAGATTATTTAATGAGGTAAACCCAGTAGAAGAAATTCACTTTACACCAGGAACTCCCATCTTTATAAAGGGATTGCTGAAGTATAATTTTTAGTTATTTAATAGTTTTTAATGAATATAAAAAGTCCATCCACCCTAGTGCTTACCGCAGGAGATATCGAGAAGATAGTTGCTGAGGTAGGTATAGACGAACTTATGGACAAGCTCATAGAGCAAATGACGGATGCTTTTTTGGATTATGATGCTTCTAGGACCGAGATTCCCATACGATCTGGATTCAATTACAAGGAGCCGAGTCTAGGTCTTGTGGAATGGATGCCGATATATGATAAAGACAACAATGATGTTGTTGTAAAATTAGTAGGGTATCACCCTGATAATCCCAAGGAGTACCAATTACCAACTATCCTATCCACAATATCTTGCTATGATACCTTGACAGGACATCTTAAGGGAATTATGGACGGTGTATTTCTTACTGCCTTGAGAACGGGTGCTGCCTCTGCGGTGGCAAGTAAAGTTTTCTCGCACCCCTATAGTAAAGTATTAGGTCTTATAGGATGTGGAGCTCAGGCGGTAACCCAGCTACATGCGATTTCTAGGATATTCCCGATAGAGAAGGTTTTATATTACGATATAGATGCTTCTACATCTCATTCTTTTGCAGATAGAATTAAGATGTTAGATCTACAAATAGAGTTGGTGCCAGCATCGATAGAGGAGATTACAGCGCAATCTGATATCGTTACTACAGCGACATCGCTAGATGTAGGGGCAGGTCCATTATTTACATACGGAACCACTAAGCCCCATTTACATATAAATGCTATAGGCTCAGATTTTCCAGGTAAGACGGAACTACCTAAAGAACTGTTGAAAGATGCATTTGTCTGTCCAGATTTTCTAGATCAGGCTGTAAAGGAAGGCGAGTGTCAGCAGCTTAGTATGGAAGATATAGGAGAAGAATTTTTTACTTGTATACAGCACCCAGAAAAATATAGCGGCCTGAGAGATCAACTTACTGTATTTGATTCCACGGGACTTCCCTTAGAAGATTCTGTAGTAATGAAATTATTCTTAAACTATGCCGAGGCGATGCACCTAGGAAAAAGATTATTTATAGAACGTATTTCTGAGGACGCAAAAAGTCCATATGAATTTATAAAAGAACCAGCATTAGAACTTAAGTCCTTAGATCAGGAAATCGCATTAATGAGGGATAAGCGATCTAGGCGGACGTCTGGTGAGTGATATTGTGTTACCTTAGGTATCTAAACTAAATGCCTAAGTAAAGTATAATTAAAAGTATAATCAACGAATGGATTTTTCTTGGCCAAAAGCTTATGATGACTACAACAAAAAGATTATTCAGTTTGCTGCAAAGGAGCTGAATGATGAGCTTGTCGCCCTAGAAGAAGCAGGTGAGTTTTCTAGAAAAGTCTGGAAAAAATGTGCAGCTTTTGGTATCCAAGGATTAGCAGTTACTAAAGCTTATGGAGGCGCTTATGATGAGGTAGATTTCTTAGGCGCTATGCGTGCGATGGAGGCTTTTGGCTATGGGTGTTATGACAATGGATTAGCCTTTGGGCTGAATGCTCAGATGTGGACCGTACAGACACCGATATTGCATTTCGGAGATGAAGCACAGAAAAATAAATATTTAAAAGGATGTGTTTCAGGAGAACTGATCGGCGCTCATGCACTAACAGAACCTGAGGCGGGATCTGATATTTTCAGCATGCAATTATTAGCAGAGAAAGTAGATGGCGGATATAAGCTGAATGGAGAAAAAGTCCTAATTACCTTAGCACCCATTGCTGACTTTGTACTGGTGTTTGCTACTACTAATCCTAAGTTAGGTAAGTGGGGTGTTTCAGCATTTATAATAGATAGCGGTACAACAGGGTTCATACAAAGTGAAAGAAAGAAAAAAATGGGGATGAAAACGATCCCTATAGGTTCGTTAGAATTTAAAGACTGCTTTATTCCTGAGGATGCAATACTAGGAAAAACAGGAATGGGATTTAGTATTCTTAATCACTCTCTAGAGTATGATCGTTGCTGTATTTTAGCAAGCCAGCTAGGGGCTATGGAACGGCAGCTAGAAGAAGCCATAGCTTTTACTAAATCCAGAAAACAATTTGGAAAAACTATTAATAATTTTCAGTCTGTATCTAACAGAATCGTAGATATGAAACTGAGACTAGAGACGTCCAGATTATTGCTGTACAAAACAGCATGGCTTAAGGAACAAGGAGAAGTTGCCATGATGGAAGCCGCCTTACTTAAGTTACAACTTAGCGAATCATTTGTTACTTCTAGCTTAGACGCTATGCGTACTTATGGAGGAAAATCATATCTGACTGAAAATGGAATAGAGAAAAACTTACGAGACTCTGTAGGAGGTGTATTATATGCAGGCACCTCAGATATACAAAGGAATATAATATCTAAACTATTAGGATTATGATTTTCCTTTTGCCGCATAGTATTACGGAAGCTGCTCATCGAAATCCCGAGCGTATAGCCTTCAGGTACCTTAAAGAAGCATTGACCTTTAAACAGTTGTTGGACAAGATGAACCAACTCGCTAATACCTTAATTGCTCATGGACTCAAAAAAGGAGATCGTGTAGGGGTGTATCTAAACAGAAATCTAGAGACTGCCATTGCTATTTATGGGGTCATGCAAGCAGGAGGTGTATACGTACCGATAGATCCTAAATCACCTATAGATAGATGTATTTTTCTTATCGGTGACTGCAATATTAAGATACTTATCTCTGAAAAAAAGCTAAATCGTAATCTTCCTACAATATGTAAGAATGCACCTTCCCTGACTACAATTATAGGTGTAGAAAGTGGTGTAGATGTGAATACCATATCTTGGAAACAAGTAGAAGAAATGAATAAGCTTGTACATCTGCCTTATACAATACTGGGTAAAGATCTGGCTTATATCATATATACTTCTGGATCTACTGGAGCACCTAAAGGAATTATGCACACACATGCAAGTGGATTGGCTTATGCTCGATTATCTGCTGATCTATATAAGTTAACTAAGGATGATGTAGTTGCCAACCATGCACCTATACACTTTGACATTTCTACTCTTGGATATTTCACAGCACCATTAGTCGGAGCGAGTACAGTGATAGTATCTGATGCACACACTATATTTCCTTCTAGTCTTGCAAAGCTTATTCACGAAGAGAAAATTACTATATGGTACTCTGTTCCACTAGCTATGATACAAATGCTAGAGCAAGGAGTACTCGATCAGTATAATATGGATCATCTCAGATGGGTTCTGTATGGAGGCGAAGTATTTCCTCCAGTTTATTTGAGAGCACTAATACAGAAATGGTCTAAGGCAAGATTTTGTAATGTGTATGGGCCTGCGGAAGTAAACCAATGTACGTACTTTCATATAGACAATATAGATCTGTATGAAGAGTCGATTCCTATAGGTACAGTATGGAATAATACAGAATTTTTGATTATAGACGATCTTGATATTATTACTAAAGAGGGAGAAGCAGGAGAGTTGTTGATAAGAAGTGCAACGCAGATGCAGGGCTACTGGAACAATATTTCTTTGACAGAAAAATCTTTGTATAAAACAAAGGTGGAGGGGACAGAAAAGTCTTATTATAGGACAGGAGATATAGTCAGAGTAGATGAACTTGGGATCATGCATTTTCTAGGAAGAAAAGATTATCAAGTTAAGATTAGAGGACATAGAGTAGAACTTGCCTCAGTAGAAGCGTGCATCTTAGAGCATCCACTTATTACAGAAGTTGCAGCATATCCTGTGCAATATACAGTGGCAGCAAAAAGAATAGAAGTTGCCATCAAGACTAAGAAAAACGAGACAATTAATCTAGAGGAGATAACGACTCATCTAAAAGCAAAATTACCGTATTATGCCATTCCAGAAAAGATAACACAGGTAGAGGATTTTCCTAGAACTTCGACGGGTAAGATTAGGAAATCAGAACTTATAAGAACATTTAATAATGTAAAAGGATAATATGGAAGATAAGATTATACGATATATAATTGATGAACTACAAGGCGGCAATGAGGAATTAGAGATATCTCCTTCAGATGACTTACTGGGAGGAGGACTTTTAGAATCTATGAGTATGATGAGACTGATACAATACATAGAAGAGGAATTTGTGCTGAAAGTAACACCTCAGGATATGACGATAGAAAACTTTATGACAGTAGGCGACATGGTCAAGTATATAAACTCAAAAAAATAGGAGTAAGTTACACATTGACATAAAAAAAGAAAGCATAATTCTTATAAATAGATATAAAATATGCAGGTGAAATATTGAGAAAATTTATGGCTAAAATTATATGCATAACAAGTGGTCTTACTGGAATAACGAATGCCAGTTTTGAGCTAGTCAAAAGACTGAGTAGCTTGGGCCATGAATTAGTGTATGCATCGCCTAGACCTGTTAAAGATTTTGTGGAATCTCAAGGTATACTTTACATACAGTTACCAGAGATAAAGCTAAGCTATGATGAAGATGTACCAAGTTATCAAGGTAGGCTAAAAAAACTAAAGCGATGGTTCTATAAATTTCAAAACAGGGAAGATCGAAAAACTAGAATTTTAGAAAAGCTAGAACCGTATGCGTTTGTCAGTTTAGTAAAAGAAGAACAACCAGATCTTCTAATAATAGATGTTGAATTACATGAGTATATTATTAAAGCTCATGCAAGTAATATGCCTTTAGTTCTCCTAAGTCAGTGGTTTTCTTTATGGAGAAGACCTGGATTGCCGTACCTTCTTCACAATACAATCCCCAGAAAAAATAAACAAGGAACTTCTTTGAAGATTAATATTGACTGGGAAATTGTCAAGCTTAAAAGGTGGTGGACATTTACACGAAAAAAATTATTCTCGGTAGGGACAGATAGAAGGACAATATTGATAGCCTATGCTAAAAAACTAGGTTTTGATTTAGAGCTAATTAGGGAAAATTTCTGGCCTGGTCCATTTTTATATGATAAGCTACCGGTACTGAGTATGACGGCAAGCGAGATGGATTTCCCACACGATCGTAGACCTAACTACTACAACATAGGACCTATGGTTTATGATAAACGCCGGGAGTTGAGAGCAGATCTTAAGACGAAGAAAAGCATACAAAAACTAATACAAACTTGCAAGGAAGAGCATAAGACACTGATATATTGTTCTCTAAGCACGCTCTCAGATAGTGATCATGCATTTATAGAAAAAGTGGTAGATGCTGTAGCGCACCATCCTGAGTGGATACTTGTGCTGAGCACTGGAAAAGAGATGTCATTAGCGGATAGGAAAATTGTGAGAGATAATGTATATACTTTTGACTTTGTGCCACAGCTAGAAGTTCTAGCGCATAGCGCATGTTCTATAAATCATGGAGGAATCCATACGATTAATGAATGTATACATCATGAGGTTCCCATGATCGTCTACTCGGGAAAGAAATCTGATCAGAATGGTTGTGCCGCTAGAGTTGCTTATCATAACTTAGGTATTGTTGCAGATAAGGATATAGACACTATAGATGATATAAGAAGGAACTTAGAAAGATTGTTATCAGAGGAAAAATATAAGAATAAGGTTGTGGAAATGAATCAAACTTGTAAAAAGTATAAAGAGGATTCTTTTGTGAGTCAGATAATAAATCCTTTATTGAGGGAAAAGAAAATGCTAATAGCATAAATTACTACTATGAGATACCTACTGTACAGTATATTTCTTTGCACGCTTTTTACAATTTGTAGTTGTACTAAATACACTACTTTAGTAAATTATGATGAAGCTCCTAAGTTCCCATCGGAGCCACAGGCTATAAGCAACTATAAGCCTATAAAGATCCAAGCTAATGATATATTACAGATAAGAATTGCTGCTCAGGATATGGTAGTAGTCCAACCTTTTACTTTCTCTGGATCTGAAGATGGTGTCAACGAATATCTAGTTAACGGAGATGGATTTATAGATTTCCCTACTATAGGAAAAATAGAAGTCAGAGGTCTAGAGATAGAAGAAATAAAAACGAAGATTTCAGGTTTGCTGAAACCCTATTTCCAACAATTACCTATTGTGCAGTTGCGCTTAACCAATTTTAAGGTTAATGTGAATGGGGAAGTAAGAAGACCTGGAAGTTTTACTATACCTAATAGTAGAGTGACACTTATAGATGCTATTACCTATGCTGGAGATTTCACATCCTATTCTTCCAGAGACAGCATACTCATCATAAGAGAGCGAGATGGAATGAGATCATTTGGGTATGTTAATTTTAATTCTCCAGATGTATTTAATTCCGAGTATTTTTACATGCAACAAAATGATGTGGTGTATGTAAAACCTAATAAGGGTATCATAAATTCGGTCAGAGATCCTTCGTCACGATTTTTACCTTGGTTATCAGGGGCCGTATCTTTAGTAGCATTAATTCTTTCTATACGTAGAATATAAGTATAAGCACATTTGGAAAACAGAGAAACACATATCGATTCAGCCACACCCACAAGAGATGTTATCATAGTAGATTTTCAGAAATTACTTCTTAGGATTTTATCTTACTGGTGGTTGTTTGCTATATGTCTTCTTGCCAGTTATTTTATAGGACAATTTTATCTTAGATATGCAACACCAGAATATTCTTCTAGCGCTATCTTACTTATAAAGGATGCAGGAAAAAGTGGTATTATTTCAGAACAACAAATCTTAGCTGATCAGATTTCTTCTTCTCAGGGAAAAGAGATGGATAATGAGATCCAGATTCTCAAGTCTCTTACGCTAATGGAGAAGGTTGTGGATAGGCTTAATCTAAGAGTATCCTATATTAGGATCGGTAATGTCAAAGAAACAGAATTGTATTCCTCTACTACCTTTACAGTAGACTCCTTCCAGCTCAACAATACGGAGTATGGACATAGTTTTTTTGTAGAGCAGATCGATTATGAGACATTCTTGTACAAGGAGAGTGAAGAAGACGAAGGGATAAGATATCCTTATGATATTCCTTTTACAAATCCTTATGGAACTTTCCGTATAAGGCTGAGTGCTGATATAGCCGTTATTCAGGGTTTATATAAGGTAATTATAAATACCGTAGAGCGAACTGCCAAAATTAGTAAGGGGAACCTAAGTATAGAACGTATAGGTCATCACTCTAGATCTAGTGTACTGGAACTAAAGAAAATAGATCCTGTTCCAGAACGAGCCAGAGATATTCTTAACGCACTTATAGATGTGTATAATGAGGAAGAAATACAGGATGAAAATACCATCTTAAGAAATACACTTGAGTTCATAGATTATAGAGTGGCAAGTTTAGTAGGAGAACTAGACTCTGTAGAAGGCGGTATACAAAGATTTAAAAGTGCGAATGAGATAATAAACGATAATGCTTCTTCTAGTATGAATTATACACTAGGGGAAATGAGAAATGCTATTCAGAGAATTTCCGACTTCGAGATTCAGAAAAGTCTGCTGGAATCTATAGAAAGTTTTTTGATTAGAGATGATGGAAAGTTTGAACTGATCCCGGCTAACCTTATTGCAGAGAATCCTGTATTGTCTGGATTTGTAAATCAGTTTAATACCCTCGTACTGAGAAACAACAAGCTCACAGCTACTGCAAGCGAACGAAATCCTATCAGAATAGAAGTAGAAAGAGAATTGATAGATCTCAAGTCTCTTATCTTAGAAACGGTTCAAAACTTAAAAAAAGATCTTCAGATTCCTATACAAAAGATAGAGCGGAATATTCAGGACCTGAGATCTAGTATGAACAGTATTCCTAGTATAGAAAAGAAGCTTATTGAGAAGATGCGTATGCAAGCAGTAAAAGAAAAGTTGTTTCTTTTTCTTCTGCAGAAAAGAGAAGAAACTGCACTTTCTGAAGCGATCACTACGGCCAAGACGAGAACGATAGATCGGGCAAGAGTTTCTAAAACACCTGTATATCCTAAACCCAAGATGATAAAAATGGCTAGTCTTGTTTTAGGCTTTTTAGTTCCATTATTTTTAGTCATGATATTGGGCCTCTTCGAGACGAAAGTAGATTCTGAAGAAACCATTAAGTCTATAACTAATATTCCTATACTAGGCAGAATAGCTTTTAACAAGGGTGGAGAAAATGTAGTGGTAAAACATGGATCTAGATCAGCTATAAACGAAATGTTTAGATTGCTCAGAACCAATCTAAATTTTATAAATCACGACAAGGAAAAGCAGATAATAATGATGACCTCTTCTATATCAGGGGAAGGAAAGACTTTTATCTCCCTAAACTTAGGTATTACCCTAGCACTATCTGGGAAGAAAGTTATTCTTATTAGTCTCGATCTGAGAAAACCTAAGTTAGCGAAGTATCTAGGAATAGAGTCAGGAGTAGGGGCAACAAATTATCTTGTGGGGCAGAATAGTTTACGGGAAATCATAAATAATTATGGAGAGAATGAGAATTTTGATTACATAACGAGTGGTCCTATCCCACCGAATCCAGCTGAACTTATTCTTTCTCAGAAAATGCAGGACATGCTCACTGAACTACAAGAGCATTACGATTATATACTCCTAGATACTCCGCCCTTAGGACTCGTATCTGATGCCTTGTTGCTTAGGAAATATATAGATAATATATGTATCGTTGTAAGGCATAACTTTACAAGAAAAGTAATGGTTAAGAATCTAGAAAATATGTTTAAAAACAATGAGCTAGAAAAATCTAGTATCATATTTAATGGGGTGAAGAAAGGAAGAAGATATTACGGCTACGGAGGCTATTATTATGGAAAAGATCAGAGCTACTATGTCGAAGAGTAGCCATACATATATTATAGCAGAGTTAGGGCAAGCGCATGATGGCAGTCTAGGAATTTTACATTCCTATATAGATGCCATAGCGGATACGGGCGTAGATGCCATAAAGTTTCAGACACATATTGCAGAAGCAGAGAGTAGTAAGGAGGAACCCTTCAGGATTAATTTTTCTTACGAAGATGCTACCCGATATGACTACTGGGATAGAATGTCATTTACTAAAGAACAGTGGATAGGAATCAAAAAACACTGTGAGGAGAAAGGCTTAGAATTTCTCTCATCACCATTTTCTCAGGCAGCGGTAGATCTGTTAGAAGAAATAGGAGTCTCTAGATATAAGATAGGTTCGGGAGAAGTGACTAATTTTCTCCTTCTAGAGAAAGTAGCTAAGACGGGTAAGCCTATTATTCTTTCCTCAGGGATGTGCTCATATAGAGAACTAGACGAAGCGATAACTTATATAGAAAAATATGGTAATGATCTAAGCGTATTACAGTGTACAACAAGTTATCCTACCCCAGCTAATCGACTTGGTCTAAATGTCATAGGCGAACTGAAAAATAAATATCCTAATTATAAAATTGGTCTTTCAGAACATACTGCGAAGGTGGCTACAGGAATAGCAGCAGTAGCCTTAGGGGCAGAGATATTAGAATTTCATGTCATTTTTGATAGACGTATTTTTGGTCCAGATGCTACATCTTCATTGACAGTAGATGAGGTATCAGAATTAGTAAGCTCGGTACGGTTCGTAGAAGAGGCATTGCATAGTCCCATAGATAAGGACGATCTAGCGCCTTACACTTCTTTAAAAAAGATCTTTGAAAAAACACTTGCTGTTAATAAAGATCTGGAAGTAGGACACGAGATTAGCTTTGAAGATTTAGAGGCTAAAAAACCAGCCGAACAGGGTATACCTGCAAGAGATTTTAAAAAAGTAATTGGCAAGAAATTGCGCGTCTCTAAATCAAGGTATGAGTTTTTAAAAAGGGAAGATATTTAGGAGGTAAATTTCTATGATCATTTGTTTCAGTAGGTAATAAAAAAAATAGTACCACACAGATAGTATATTATGTCTAAGAGAAAAATATGTGTTGTCGTTACAGCTAGGCCGAGTTATAGTAGAATCAAATCTGCATTGCTCGCTATACAAGAGCATCCTGACTTAGAACTTCTATTAGTCGTTGCGGCATCAGCATTGCTAGGTAGATATGGTACGGCGGTAAGGTACATAGAGAAGGACGGATTCCAGATAGCATCTAAAGTTTATAATGTCCTAGAAGGAGGAAGTCTTGCAGCACAAGCAAAAACAACAGGACTTGGTATAATAGAATTGACTAATGTTTTTGAAAATCTAAAACCAGATGCAGTGGTAACAGTTGCAGATCGGTTCGAGACGATGTCTACAGCTATTGCAGCTTCTTATCTTAATATTCCCCTCGTACATGTGCAAGGTGGAGAAGTTACAGGTAACATAGATGAGAAAGTGAGACATGCTATAACTAAGCTTTCGGATATTCACCTAGTAGCATCTAAGAAAGCATCAGAGCGAGTGATAAGAATGGGCGAATACCCAGATAAAGTTTTCCATACAGGTTGTCCATCTATAGATCTTGCCAGACAGATAGAAAATGCTACACTTGATTTTGATCCATATGAGAAATATGGAGGAGTAGGAAAACGATATGATTACAAGCAAGGATATCTAGTAGTTATGCAGCATCCAGTGACGACAGAGTATGACAAATCTAGAGAACAAGCTACCTTGACCCTAGAAGTAATTCAAGAACTAGAGATACCAACTTTTTGGTTTTGGCCTAATGTAGATGCTGGATCTGATGGCACCTCTAATGCGATAAGATCATATCGAGAGAACAAGAAAATAGATCATATACATTTTTTCAAAAACATGGAACCTACTGATTTCCTTAAAGTACTTTTAGGTTCTAAATGCCTTATTGGAAATTCCAGTGTAGGAATAAGGGAATGTGCATACCTCGGTGTTCCAGTTGTAAATATAGGGACTAGACAAAGTGGAAGAGAACGAGGTGTTAATGTTATAGATGTAGATTATAGCAAGAATGAACTGGGCGCTGCTATACAAAAGCAGCTAAATCATACTAGGTTTGACAAAGACCTGACTTATGGAAACGGAGAAGCAGGAAGAAGAATAGCACAGTTATTATCGGAGGTTGAACTTACGTTTAGTAAGCGTATAAATTATTAGACGAGCCAATTTGTAAATTAAAATATAGCGAGATGAATAAACAGCTGGATGCAGAATATTGGGAAAAGGAGGGCTTAGGAAAATATTTTCTGAGGGACAGTGATAATGAAACATCAGGTGCTGCAATTCCTGCAGATATAAATGATCTAGTAAGATTGCATAGCCAGATAAGAAAGCGTAAAAGTTTTACCGTATTAGAATTTGGTGTAGGCTACTCTACATTGATAATCGCAGACGCTTTAAGTAAAAATAAACAGGATTTCGAAAAACTAGAACCAGTACCTAAGATTCGTAATAGGTTTTTGTTTCAGTGTTTTTCTGTAGATACTTCGGAGCACTGGATTCAGGTTGCATCATCTAGAGTGCCGGATGAACTACAGGAATTTGTCCATTTTCAATATAGCAAAGTAGAGATAGGGACTTACAATGGTCAGCTATGCCATTTTTATACTTCTCTACCAGATATTGTTCCTGATTTTATCTACCTAGATGGTCCAGATCCTAAAGCTGTGGAAGGCAAGGTCAATGGCCTAAGTTTTTCCTGTGATGAGCGAACCGTTATGTCAGCTGATCTATTGCTTATGGAATCTATTTTTCTGCCCGGTACATTTGTTCTGATAGATGGTAGAACAAATAATGCTAGATTTCTAAAGAATAATTTAAAAAGAGAATATCATTTTGTTTGGGATAAGGTAGGAGATGTGACTACGATAGAACTGATAGAGGAAAGACTGGGAAAGTATAATTTATTAGGATCAGATTATTTCTAGGAATGAAAATATTAGGACTTATACCAGCAAGAGGTGGATCGAAAGGTATTCCTCGTAAGAATGTCAAACTACTAGGTAATAAAGAACTTATTGCATATACTATAGAGGCTGCTTTGTCGACTTCTCTGCTAAGCGATGTTCTAGTTTCTACTGATGATCAGGAGATAGTAAACCTAGCAGAGAGATGTGGGGCCTTGGTTCCATTTCTACGACCAGCAGAGTTAGCAAGTGATGCTTCCCCTACCATAGATACGGTTGTGCATGCGGTAGATTTTCTGAAAGAAAAAAATAAGTTATATGATGCAGTCTGTTTATTGCAGGCTACATGTCCGTTCAGAGCACAAGCAGATCTAGAAGGAGCGATAGAAAAATTTGTACTACATAGCCCAGATTCTCTAATAAGTGTTAGACCAGTTCCTCATATTTATAATCCATATTGGGTTTTTGAAAAAGAGGGTACATCAGAATTTTTACAGCTATCTAAAAACGAAAAAATAATAAGTCGCAGACAAGATCTACCCGATGCTTTTCATAGAGATGGTTCCATATACATAACTAAGACAAATATTATTTCAGAGAAAAATTCTTTATATGGAGCAAAAATTATCTCTTATACCATGGAGTATTCTCCCGACATCAATATAGATACCTTTACCGACTGGGAAGCAGCTGAAGCATACTTATCTAAGCAAAATAGAGGATCAGATGTCTAAGCAAAAAGTTACGGATATATGCTATATTATTTCTCATGGTTTTGCAGCTAGAATGCTGCTGCAGACAGATCTTATTTTGAAACTTATTCAGCAACAATTTTCAGTTGCCATCATTACACCAGATCCAGAAGATGCAAATTTACTTCCCTTAAAAAATCTGCCAAACATAGCTGTATATGGTGCTGATATGAAGCAAACTATATGGGATGATGATTATAATGTCAAGCGTATGTATTACTTAGAGGATATAAAAAGTAATCCTGTCCTCTGGGAAAAACATCTTTATGGTATAAAATATACAAAATCTAAGCATCCTTGGAAAAGAATAAGACCTTTTGTCTATTATCCTATCTCCAAACTAATAAAACAATTTCCAGGTATCCGCGAAAGATTCAAAAAAAAAGAAAGTAGTTACCTTATATCTGAACGAGCCCAAGAGCTGATAGAAAAAATAAATCCTAAAGTGGTTGTATCTACTTATCCAGTAAATTATCTGGAGGCCAAATGCTTATTTGCAGCCAAAGAAAGTGGCAGAGAAACAGTCATTCATCTACTGAGTTGGGATAATGTTACGAGTAAAGGTATTTTTCCTGTTATTCCAGATCAATTTATTGCCTGGGGTAAGGTTATGGCTGATGAGATGGTGTCTTATTATCAGGTAAGTAAAGAAAAAATACATACCTGTGGTGTTCCTCATTTTGACCAGCATGTCAATGTAAAAGATTCTGATGGGTATATTTCTATTATAAAGGAATTAGGACTATCACCAATTAAGCCTTACATATTTGTGGCGATGAGTTCGCCTAGGTTTGCACCACATGAGATAGACATTATAGAATGGATGGCTCAGGGAGTTAGAGAAAATATCTTTGGTGCTGAGACGCAATTAGTCATTAGACCACATCCTCAGAATGTACAGGGTGTAATGGGGGATAGTTCATGGTTAGCCAGATTACAGAAAATAGAAGGAGATAGGGTAGCTGTAGATTATCCTAAGCTTAACAGCAGTAAGGTAAGATGGAGTATGAAAAAATCTGATATGGATAGATTATCTCATTTGCTCAATGGATGTGTTGTGTGTATAAATTCAGGATCTACAGTTTCTATAGATGCACTTGTTATAGGTAAGCCCGTTATTCTGACATCTTTTGATGGCGACAAGAAGCTTAACTACTGGAAGTCTGCTAGGCGCTTGGTAGATTATCCACATCAGAAGAAATTTGTAGAGATGGGTGGGGCAGAGGTAGTTTCTGACTACAAAGGACTAGAAAATACAATCAACTTGTATATAGAAAACCCTAATCGGAGAATAGAAAAAAGAAATCACGCATTGTCTATGGAGTGTTATAAATCGGACGGGAAAGCTACAGAACGAGTTGTAGCTACTATGCTTCAGATTGTAAAAGAATTAGATACTTCTAATGGTTAGAGCTCTTGGTCTACATATAGACTTAGATAAGGTTTTATTTAGCTTGTTATGTTGCTATGCGCTCTCTATGCCCTTTGAACTAATTCTAGAAATATTCTTTGACATAGATACGATTCTTAAACCCTTCAGGTTTTTTGCATTGCTTATTTTATCTGTTTATGGATTGAAAGTTCTTAAGACAGGATTGAAAATAGATATACAAGAAAGAAACGATTGGGTCTTATACGGAGTCTTTTTGTATGGAATAATTATTTCATGCTTCAGGATATTCGGTAACTATTTCAATATAAGTCTGTTCTACAATGATTTATTTTTAGTAGGTCTTAATGTATCCATTTATTTCGTTTATAAATCGATAAAAATCTCAAGAGAACAGGCACTTAAAATTTTCAACTTTTTTATAGCTGGTGTGTTTCTTAATGCATTTTATATAAATTATTTAACGGTTTCTGGATTAGCATCAGGTAGATTGTCAGGATTTACGGATAATCCTAATTATGCCTCTTTTGGAATAGTTGCAGCCGTATCATTTTTATTATTGAAAACTGCGTTTATACAAAAGAAATCAAGTCTTATATTATACCTATTGATGATTCTTGTATTGTTATTCACTTTTGGTACACAGGGTAGTCGTACGGGTTTCGTCATGTTAATGGTGGCTGTCTTTCTTATATTTTTTATGGTATCCTTATGGAAAAAAATATTAATTATTGCCAGTGGATTATTTATCGTTTTATTTCTTTCTGCACAAGAAAAGGTAGATACTGGGCCTATGGTATTGTTTAACAGGTTAAACAATACACTGAGTGATGATACAGAAGATGTTCGTTTTGTCGTATGGCGAGGAATGTTTAATATGTTTGAGCAGACTGGATATGGTGGAATGGGAATAGGTCAGTTCAAAGCTAATTTTACAAAGTACTATGCGGATGTAAATAGCGAATTGATTTTGGAAATTGTATACAGAGGATATTATCTATCACCTCACAATGATTACTTGGCTATATTGGCAGATTATGGTCTTCCTAGTCTATTGCTCTATATTTTATTTTTATTTTTATCGATAAGGAAAAAATGGTTCGAATTTAATATTAGGAAGATTGATACAGGAGCTATTTTATTAAGTCAGTTTACTTTTGTTTTTTTGCTTTGCATTGCAATCTTTGGATTGGCGGCAGAAAATTTCCAACATCAGATCTATTGGTTTTTACTCATGTTCGTTACTAAAGATTACACTTAGCTATTTATGAAAATTAGAACCTATCTATCTAGAGTAAAAAGAAGTTTGCTGAAGAAGCCTTACAGCAAAGATAAACAGTATCCCGCGTATTGGTTTCAGGAGGTTGTCGGTAATCGAAAAGCACAAATCATTCAGATAGGATCTAATGACGGAAAGACTGGTGACCCTCTCCATGAGCTATTGCATAAGAACGATAATTGGAAGGCACTATTTGTGGAACCCGTGAAGTATAGTTTCGAAAAATTAAAATCTAATTACGCAGACGATAGTAGATTTCGGTTTGAGAATGTGGCCATTAATAACGGAGAAAAAATGAATTTTTATTATGTAGATCCTTCTGCCAAAAATGAGTTTCCTGATCTTCCCTATTGGTATGATCAGTTGGGTTCTTTTAATAAAGAGCATATAGTAAATCAGCTAGATGGTAAGCTGTCGAATTATATCTTGAAGATGGAAATAGAAGGTCTATCATTAGGCTCTTTGATTGAGCGAAACGACATCGTGCAACTTGATATATTACATATAGATACGGAGGGATATGATTGGAAAATTTTATCTCAGTTAGATTTAGAGAAATTCTTTCCATATTTTATTTTGATGGAATATAATCATTTGACAGAAGCAGAGCTTAGAGAGACTGAAACTTTTTTATCTAGCAACTATACTATATTTAATGTAGGTATAGATCTTCTAGCAGTTAATAATGTTGTAGATACTGCTATCATAGATAAGATGAAGAAAAGTATGAAATTGTTTTCATTTGATAACATTCAATAATTGACATCATGAGTAGTATACTTTATAAAATTTTAAATAAGATTTCAAAGACTTCAAGATCATTAGCTAAGAATATTTCAGCTCAAGATAGAGACTGGAATAACCTATTAAGGAAATGGAGGGATGAGAATAAGAAAAGAGACCTAAGATTAGACTATCCCGAATTATCTTCCGATTCTGTAGTTGTAGACCTGGGGGGATATAAGGGACAATGGTCCAGTGATATATATGCAAAATACTTATGTAGGATCCATACATTCGAGCCACATCCAGTCTTTTATAATAATATAATAAGACGGTTCAAAGGGAATGAACATATAAAGGTTTACAATTATGGTCTATCGTCTGCTGAGGAAAAAGTTCAGTTTTCTACAGAAGCAGATGCTACGTCTAGATATATAAAGGGTGAGCAAACTGTTGAAGTTTTATTAAAAGAGGCGAAGGCATTTTTTGAAAAATCGGCCATAGAGACAATCGATCTTATGAAAATAAATATAGAAGGTGGTGAATATGACTTATTAGAGCATCTCATCAGTTCTGGATGGATAAAGAATATTAAACAACTACAGATTCAGTTTCACCACTTTATCCCTAATGCGGAAAAAAGGATGAAGAATATACAAGCTTCTTTACAAGAAACCCATAATACTACATATAGCTATAAATTTTTCTGGGAGAACTGGAAATTGAAATAAGGAGATTTAGTTACAATTATGATCGTTATAAGACTAAAAGGAGGGATGGGAAATCAGATGTTTCAGTATGCGCTGGGACTACATGCTGCAGAGAAGTTAGAGACAACATTGTATTTAGATCTGAGTTCACTCCTAGATAGAAGTAAGGGAGATTTTGTTTATAGGAATTATGACCTTAATATTTTTTCATTGGAGGGACAATTTATGCATGCTCCTGGATTACTAACTTTCCTTAGTAAGCTTAAATCTTCACGGATTACTAAATTTTTTAGAGAAAGGGTAGAGAAAAATAAGATATTATTAAAAGAAAAGAATTTTAGATATGAGTCAAGATTTTTAGATAACTCAGATTGTAATGTAGTCATGGAGGGTTGGTTTCAGAGTCCTCACTACTTTTCGGATATAGCGTCTAAGGTAAGACAAGCATTTACATTTATCCACCCCATTATACCAGAATCTGCTGAGATACTAAGGACAATAAATAGCAGCAATGCCGTCTGCCTTAATGTAAGAAGGACTGATTTCCTTAAAGTAGACAATCTGAATACAACTAATAAGGATTATTTTTTTAAGGCAGCTGATAGAATGGCTAGTGAAGTAGATAGTCCTAAGTTTTTTATATTTTCGGATGATGTCAAATGGTGTAGAGCGGAACTTAAGTTACCTTATGATCATCAGGTTGTAGGACACGAACATAAGGGTGTAAAATTTGGAAATTACATGCAACTGATGATAGCATGTAAACATTTTATTATACCCAACAGTTCTTATGCCTGGTGGGCAGTGTGGCTGAATCAGCATAAAGACAAAAAAGTTATCGCCCCTAGAAATTGGTTTAACGATAGTACAATAGATACGTCAGATCTTATTCCAGATAACTGGATGAGATTGTAGTGAGTCGCGATAGTAGTGGTATAGAGATCATTCTGTAATAAGAAATATATAGAAAATAAAAACAGAGGGCATAGTAAATAGTAATTTTTAAAACACAATAGAAAAAGAAATATAAATGAGCGATAAAAAACTTTTAGTAACAGGTTCTTCAGGATTGATCGGCTCGGAGGTTGTAAGATATTTTGATAAGCTAGGTTGGAAAATATACGGAGTAGATAACAATATGCGATCTGATTTTTTTGGAGAGCGTGGAGATACTAGATGGGTACAGGAGCAGTTAATCAAGGAGTGTAATCAGTTCGAACATGTAGAATTGGACATAAGAGATAGAAAAGGTATACTAGAATTATTTGAGCATATCAGACCCGATTATATATGTCATACAGCAGCACAGCCTAGTCACGATCTTGCAGCGAGTAGACCTTTTGATGATTTTGATGTGAATGCAGTAGGAACACTTAACCTACTGGAGGGTACACGTAGGTTTGCTGCAGAGTCGCCCTTCGCACACCTGAGTACAAATAAAGTATATGGTGATGGTCCTAATTTTCTTAACCTGACAGAATCTGATACGAGATATGACTTTGCTGATGCTACCTACAAGGAAGGTATAAAAGAGAGCTTCTCTATAGATCAGTGCAAGCATTCGCTCTTTGGAGCATCAAAAGTGGCAGGAGATATTATGGTGCAGGAGTATGGAAAGTATTTTGACATGCCTACTTGTGCATTGAGAGGCGGTTGTCTTACAGGTCCTAACCATGCAGGCGTGGAATTGCATGGATTTCTAAGTTATTTAATTAAGGTTAATCTCGAGGAAAGAAACTATACAGTTTTTGGTTATAAAGGAAAGCAGGTTAGAGATAATATTCATTCTTACGATGTTGCTAGGTTTATTCATGCTTTTTTTATGAATCCTAGGCCTGGGGAGGTTTATAATATCGGAGGAGGAAGAGATAATTCTACTTCTATATTAGAAGCCTTTACAAGAATAGAAAATATCAGTGGAAAGAAAATGAAATATGATTATTCTGAGCAAAATAGAATAGGAGATCATATTTGCTACATTTCTGATCTGTCTAAGATGAAGGCCCACTATCCTGAATGGGGTATCACTAAAGACTTGCAAACAGTATTTGAGGAAATAGCTTCCAGCTGGGAAAAAAGACTAGTATAATGAAAATACTTCTGGTAAGCTGGAGTATACTTCCTAGTAAAGGTGGATCTAGTATCATAGTGGAGAACCTAGCAAGAAATTTTAAGAAAGATGAACTCGTTATTCTAGGTGGTAAAAAGTTATTTCAGAATACAACTAACAAAAGAAAATTAGAAGGACCATCATTTTTTTATTTCTTTAGTGAGATAGATGTGATGGGCAGAGGTCTACGTTTTTTTGAGTGGTTCAAGCAACTCAGATTTAAAACGCTAATTAAATATATAAAAACCATAATCTTAGAGCATAAGATAGATTATGTCGTAGGCGTATATCCTGATGCTATATATTGCCATGCAGCCTGTATTGCGGCGAAAGAATTAGGATTACCATTCAGTGCTTATTTTCATAATACGTATGTGGAAAATTTAGCTATCTCTAGTGATAAAGCGATTCCGATACAGCAGGAAATTTTCGAATATGCGCAGTATGTTTTTGTAATGAGTGATGGGATGAAAAACTTCTACGAAAAGCACTATGAGTATAATAAGTTTGTATCTCTGGTCCACACATTTAATGCATATCCTAATGTAAAAAAACTGACTGGTATCCCAGGAGTGGATAAATCTACTTATAAGCTTGTAGCCATTGGTAATTTTAATGAATCTAATATAGAAGCAACGCGTAGATTTATAGATGCTATAAAACAAAATGCAAAATACAGCCTAAGCATTTACACGCACGTGCCTAGGATATTACTGAAGCAAAGAGGCATAGATATAGAAGCTATAGATTATAAGGGATTTGTATCGCCAGATCAGGTACATGAAGTTTTACAGGAATATGATATCTGTGTGCTGACGCATGGATTTACAGGAGGTTATGGCGAAGTAGAATACCAGACTATTTTCCCTACAAGAACGATTCCTTTGTTGCTGTCAGGTAAGCCTATTATAGCACATTCTCCAATTGGATCTTTTCTTAATGATTTCATACATAAAAATAGATGTGCTGATCTAGTAGACCGCCCTGAAAAAAATGCCATCCTAGCGTCGCTGGAAAAAATAAGTTCAGATGTAAATTATCAGGAGCAGCTAGTGGCTGCGAGTAAAAAGACAGCTGAATTATTCTATGGCCCTAAGGTTGTGAAGGAATGGAAAGCTATCTTAGCGCAGAATAATGTCCAATTATGAAAATAGTTTGCAAAATGAAGTTTATATTATACCATTTCTATTTTTAGATGACGGAAAAGGATTTAGAATTGTTCAAAATGGATCAAGGCGAAAAACGTAGGCGAACCCATAGGTTCGGCGAGGCTTTTTTAACGAAGGAACATGAAGAACAAAATAAATAATTACCGTCATTCTAAACTAGAATTGGTATTAAATATTCTTTTCTGAACAAAACTTCTATTCCGAAGTCTTTTACAATTAACAAAAATTCTTACAAATTATCATAAATAAGATAATTATTCTTGTAAAAAAGAATAATGCGATACATAATTAGTATAATATGGGCTAACATAAAATTACTTCAGAGGTCTAAGATGTAGCAATAGAAGTATCTTCCTCCTGTCCCAATGAGAAAAACAAAGGCAGAAATACTAAAAATTCCCAATATTCTATTCTCATAAACAAATAGTCAGAGACTACAAAAACACATAATAAAAATGCAAGAAAGTGATCCCAACCTCGCGAAATAAACCCAACCACAAAGATCAATTGTAAAACTACTGCGCCCAGAAATAATAAGTTTGCCATCTCCGGATGCGCTATAAGATAGCTCACTATAGTAGAGACTATATGGTCAGGGAAAAAGTATAATTGTTCTAGATGCTGTTTCTGTAAAATATAGACAAACTGATTTTCCTGAAAGATAGATCCTCTGCCTATTTTCCACAATGCCGATGAGCTAAAAATAAAAAGTACATAGTATCTGAAAACACTGAATAGAAACTGATAGGCTTTCTTATCCTTAGCTAAAAAGAGAATAGGAAGTAGGGCAAGTCCCAAGAACTTCTTTATGGATAGACTAGGATAACTGAACACTACAAAGAGATAAAAATTAAATAGAAAAAGATGTATTAGGATAAGCTTAAAAGACTTCTTTTGCTTAAGCGAAAAGTATAGTACTAGTCCCACAATAATAGGAACCAGAACATCTAGACTTAGTGATATCCAGATATTGTGGACTACTGAAGTAGGCATCCCTGAGGCGATAAATATCCATACCAAAGGGTCCTCATGCGGCTCAAAAAAACATGGCTGAACTAGCTGAGTTATCGTCAATCCATCAAAAATCCTGAAGATGTAAAAGACTAAAAAAACTACACAATAGAAAAGCAGATAATTATTATAATGGCTGATCTTATTCACCTGCAATAATATTAGATCCTATAATAGAATAGTGTCTATCTGTTAGCAGCACATAATCCTGCTTAGCTACAGTAATTAGATCTGTCTTTTCTAGATCTAGGAAACGATGTAACCAGTCTAATAATTTTTGTTCTGGATCGCTATAATGGTGTGGTTTCTCTAGAGATAGGTCCAGAAAACTACCAGGTATTCTTTCCATCGTTTTCCTTAGGGTAAAGACACTAGGATCTACATGCTCATTTCCAATGATGGCTCCATATTTCCTCAGCGTATTATTTATCATGAGAAACTTCTTGTAAGGCAGGTTTTTGTAGTCTAGCTCCTCACCGTTTATCTTTACAATAAAGAGGCTATACTCTTCTACTACTTCTTCTATAGGTATAGAGTACATTCCAAAAAGGCAAAGCGGATACAGTTCTAACTTAGCAAGATGTAGCATTGAGTAGAGCACCAAGACAGGTATCCATAAAAATTTAGACTTGACAAACTTATATGATAACATATTATTCTACTGTAAAATTAATACCTGATATCAAGTTTACCCAGTTGTCGGCTCCTATACCCATGAGGACAAATTTTAGATTTTCGCCTTCTGTCAATGTAGGAACTGGAAATTTTTTAGTTACATTAAATACGACATTAGACGTATCATAATATCTGAACGCGCGATCTTCAGTATAGGTACCAGAATAGACCGTATTATTTTCTGATACTAGCAACTGGAAAAAAATAATATTTTCTGTTGTGCTACCCTCTTCCCATGTGAACACTGGCTGAAATTTGTCCATAAGATCTACTGCACATAGACTAGGATTATAAATAGTAGATTTCTCGTTGGTCCTGAGTTGTATCGCCTTAGAATACCATAAAGTATCCTGAGTCCTAAATGAAACGCGTACATACTTATCATTAACGATCTCTGTCAATACGAATCTTCCCATGAACCCACCGAATAGTCCTTCTCTAAACAAAGTTTTCTCTTCATAAGAACTGAGATCCTCGGGATCAGATAAAAGATTCTCCGTCTCATAATATCTGATATCTTGAGCATCAGGAAATGGATAGTACAATACACTTATAGGGTATATTTCTGTGTCTAATATACCGTCTTGACCTCCAGCAGCGCAGGCCACTAACTGATCTGACGTTGTAAGTTCAGCATGATAGTCTGCGTACGATTCTAAGGTAAATCCTCTAGATGGCAGGTCATCATTGCAAGAAGAAAAAGCAAAAATCGCGAATGAAAACAATATGAATATCTTCATAATGCAATTTATAAACAATTTCCCTATTCTCATTTCTTAGGAAATAATACTTCTTTAATTTTTATGAATATTGTACATTCGAAATTCATTATTAGCTATTATGGTTAAAAAAACAGATAATATCAAAAATACCCTCTCAGATAAGCAATTATTATCTTTGTATAACTTATTACTCAAACCTAGGCTTGTAGAGGAAAAAATGCTTTCCCTACTCCGACAAGGGAAGATCTCTAAATGGTTCTCTGGCATAGGACAAGAGGCTATTTCTGTGGGTTGTACAGCAGCTCTACAAGACGATGAAATGATTTTTCCCATGCATCGAAACCTGGGTGTTTTCACTACAAGAAAGGTGCCTCTAGAACGACTATTTTGCCAGTGGCAAGGAAAGGCTATGGGTTTCACAAATGGTAGAGATAGATCTTTTCACTTCGGAGCCAAAGATTATAATATAGTGGGTATGATCTCACATCTAGGTCCTCAATTATCTCTAGCGGGAGGTGTAGCGATGGCGCATAAGATCCGCAAACAGAAAAAAGTGTCTCTAGCTTTTACAGGAGAAGGCGGCACAAGCCAGGGAGAATTCCATGAAGCGCTGAATGTTGCTTCCGTATGGAAATTACCTGTCATATTCGTCATAGAAAATAATGGATACGGTCTATCTACACCGACTTCTGAACAATATGCTTGCAAGGACTTAGTAGATAAGGCCATAGGTTATGGCATGAAGTCAGTAATGATCGATGGTAATAATATTGTAGAAGTATACAATACTATAAAATCACTAGCAACCTCTATGAGAAAAAAGCCTGAGCCTGTTCTGGTAGAATGCAAGACTTTCAGAATGCGTGGACACGAAGAAGCCTCTGGGGTAAAATATGTTCCCAAAAAACTAATGGCTGAGTGGGCAGAAAAAGATCCCATCGTTAATTTTGAGCAATACCTGTTACATAAGGGTATCATAGATGAAGAGAGTATAGAGCAATTAAAAATTGACATAAAAACTGAAATAAAAAATGGGCTGGATTTCGCAGCAGCGCAAGCGCCTATAGAAAGTACCGCAGCACTAGAGATAGAGGATGTCTACGCGCCCTACATTCACAAAGAACACAAACCCAAGAAAAAGAAAAAAAGCGAAAAAAGATATATTGATGCCATCAGCGATGGACTCAGGTTGTCCATGGAAAAGCATAAAGATCTTATCCTTATGGGCCAAGATATAGCTGATTATGGTGGCGTGTTCAAGATAACGGATGGTTTTCTGAAAGCTTTTGGAAAAGATAGAGTAAGAAATACACCATTGTGCGAAAGTGCTATTATTGGTATCGCTATGGGTCTAAGTCTTAGAGGGTTTAAGTCTATGGTGGAGATGCAATTTGCAGATTTTGTTACCTGTGGGTTTAACCAAATTATTAACAATCTTGCCAAGGTACATTATAGATGGGGACATGCTGCAGATACGGTTATCAGGATGCCTGCAGGAGGAGGTGTGGCGGCAGGGCCTTTCCACTCTCAGACTAACGAGATGTGGTTCGTTCATACACCAGGACTAAAGGTGGTATTTCCATCTACTCCATATGATGCCAAGGGACTTCTCCTAGCCGCTATAGATGATCCTAATCCAGTTATGTTCTTTGAACACAAGGCATTGTATAGATCGAGTACGGCGGAAATACCAGACGATTACTACACCGTACCTATAGGCAAGGCTATCCTCCGAAAAGAAGGTGAAGAATTATCCATCATCACCTACGGGCAAGCTGTCAACTGGGCAGAAGAAGTATGTGATACGCAAGACATTTCTGCAGATATTTTAGATTTAAGAAGTCTAAATCCATTAGATTACGAAGCGATAGAAGCGACTGTAAAGAAAACGGGCAGAGTACTTATCTTACATGAAGACTCCTTAATCGGTGGAATAGGAGGTGAGATATCAGCCCACATTTCTGAGCATATGTTCGAGTTTCTCGACGCTCCAGTTATGAGATGTGCAAGTCTAGATACCCCTATTCCCTTTGCTGCTAATCTAGAGAATATATATTTACCAAAACAAAACATATCTTCAACGATAGAAAAATTACTACAATACTAAAAAACGAAATATGGACTTAGGAACGTTACAGTCAAAAGTGAATCAGTATAATGAAATACTTGAAAATACTGTAAAATACAGAGCTGCATGGCCAAAAAAGATTAAACCTCTTATAAAAAGAACACTTAGAACCATAGTACATGAAACAGGTCTGAGTGCTGAAATAGATACGAAGGCAGAAATGGAAAATTTAGAAGTTGTTTTCCTTACATTAGGTAAAGATTATAGTGGCATAGCAGAAAAAATAGAAAACAGTAATACGAAAAGAAATCTTATAAAATCTAATGGCGCTCTAGTATATCAGCAGTTATTTAACGGTAAAATATTAGTCATGATCATGTACCCACACATAGAAGGGTATGGAGAACCTAGACCCCCTAAGAATTTAGAAATCTTAAGACCTCATGAATTGACTAAAGGTTTCATCATTAGACACGCAGAAGAATTTCTAAAAGAGGTAATTGGTTGGGAGGATTTTGATGATGATGAGAATCCTCAGAAAGCTCCATTTAACCCTATAGGATTCCAATCTCAGATTATTACAGACGAAGATCTAGAAAGATAGAAAAATATATTTTTAACCATATCAAAAGCAAATGACATACAGAACACTTTTCTACTTAGCACTCTTCTTTACTATACTTTCATGTGGTTCAGAAGAAATTATTACTCCAGATGAAACCATGGATCCGCTCATAGGGATCTATAATAATGACTCTGCAAACTGCGAGGGCTTTATAGAGCCTCTTAATGTAGATATGGATATAGAAATTATAGCACAAGAAAACCCCGCTGATGGATACATACTCAGAGGTTTTTTCACTACTGATCTACAATTGGCAGCTGATGGCTCTTTTGACGCTCAACCTCATGATGGGTTCAGTCTTGTTATAGCTAGCTTGTCTGAAGAACAATTATTAATAGAAACTCAGAAACAAGATCTTATAACTTTCCAAAAATGCAATTATGTTTATTCTAAATAAGCAATCCCTCGTCCTATCTCTACTTATATGTTTTTCTTTTTTATCCTGCAAAGACGAGATTCTGCCTGAGGAGGAAGTAGAAATGCCGACAAATTCTCAGGTGGCAACATTAGATATTACGGTAACTCAATGTATAGATGCAAGTTGTACGGAAAGAAATCCATTACCGGGAGTAGACATTACCTTATATAGCAACGTAGAAGACCGAAGTAATTTTATCAATGAAATAAGAAAGGGTCAGAGTAATGTAGAAGGAAAACTGGTCGTAAACAATCTGCAAGTAGGTTGCGTATTTATCAGAGCCCTCGATAACGAACTAGAAGTTCTAGAGAAAGAAAACACGCCTGTCAATAGCATCTCTTTTTTGGAGATTATTTTTCCGTTTGAGTGAAATCATCTGAACTAGGATGGGTAGGATATTAGGATTTTTTTTTAAATCCTAATATCCTTTAATCTTATAAATCCTTGTTCAGTCAAAATACCTTACAAAGGCATCTTACACGCCTTGCTCACTATACCTTCCACTTCTAACATCGCAATCCGCTCCTGTTCTAGACTATCTCTTCCTCTGATCGTTACGGTATTGTCTTCTAATGTCTGGTGATCTACTGTTACACAGAAAGGTGTACCGATGGCATCTTGCCTTCTATATCTTCTTCCTATGGTATCCTTTTCTTCGTAGTTGGCGTTGAACGATCCTTTTATTTGATCATATAAGTCCGATGCTGCTTTTGTCAGTTCTTCATTATTCTTAAGCAGTGGTAATACGGCGCATTTTACAGGCGCTATAGATGGATGCAACTTCATTACGGTTCTGGTAGATTCGTTTCCTTTTGCATCTGGCACTGTTTCTTCTTGCAGAGCATTCGTTACCTGAGCAAGAAACATACGATCACAACCGATCGACGTTTCTACCACATACGGCGTATAGTTATCATTCATTTCTGGATCGAAGTATTGTAATTTTTTACCGGAAAGTTCTTGGTGACTTTTGAGATCAAAATCTGTTCTAGAATGTATTCCCTCTAATTCTCTGAATCCAAATGGAAATTCGAATTCTATATCTACAGCTGCATTTGCATAATGTGCTAGATTATCATGGTCGTGGTATCGTAGCTTAGATGCTGGCGAACCTATTTTCTCATGCCATTGCATCCTTGTCTGTTTCCAGTAATCATACCATTTCATTTCTTCCCCTGGCTTTACAAAAAATTGCATTTCCATCTGCTCAAATTCTCTCATTCTGAAAATAAATTGTCTTGCAACAATCTCGTTTCTGAATGCCTTACCGATCTGCGCTATACCAAATGGAATTTTCTTCCTAGATGTTTTCTGGACGTTTAGAAAATTTACAAATATCCCTTGCGCTGTTTCTGGTCTCAAATATAACTTACCTTCTTCCCCCGCTATCGCTCCTAGCTGTGTAGAAAACATAAGGTTAAACTGTCTTACCTCTGTCCAGTTTCTGGAGCCGCTTTCTGGGCAAGCAATTTCTAGATCTACAATTAGTTTTTGTAGACCTTCCATATTTTCATCTCTTAGGAAATTATTCATATCTCCCAGAACACTATCTATGGTTTTCTGTCTTTCTATAATTCTACCATTCGTCTCTCTGAATTGTTTCTCATCGAAACTATCGCCAAAACGCTTTTTTGCTTTCACTACATCTTTGGTAATCTTAGCCTCTATCTTTTCGCAATAGCCCTCTATCAGCTGATCTGCTCTATATCTTTTTTTAGAATCCTTGTTATCTATTAGTGGATCATTAAATGCATCCACATGCCCTGATGCTTTCCACGTCTTAGGATGCATAAATATAGAAGCATCTAGGCCTACAATATCATCATGCATCTGTACCATACTTTTCCACCAGTACTGTTTGATATTATTCTTAAGCTCTACACCATTAGGTCCGTAATCATAAGCCGCTGATAGCCCATCATATATTTCACTCGATTGGAAAATAAATCCATACTCCTTACAATGTGCCGTCAGTGCTTTAAAATCAAAATTACTCATCTACTATACTTTTTAAAAAATTTCTGATATCTGTAAAATGCAAAAATAGCATAGAATTGATTTTAGCCTCTATACTAATTGACATAAAAAGACTTATTCCTATTATTTCTTTATCAACCTACTCAGTTCCTCTGCTCGCTCATAAGCTGAAGTAATGCCTTTTTTTATAGTCTGGGGCAGATCATTCGCGGCAAAAGTCTTCAGGGCTGCCTCTGTCGTACCACCTCTAGACGCAACCTTTGATATCCATTCTCCGCAATTATGATTATGCTTATTGTACAGATCTATCGTTCCAGAGAAGGTCTGGTAGATTAACAGTTCTGCTTCAGATTCTTTAAATCCTAGGGACTGTGCAGCCTGTATCATGGCATTCATAAAGTAAAAAACATAGGCCGGACCTGAGCCTGATAGCGCAGTCGCGGCATCTATAGCCTGCTCGTTCTCTACATATATGCTTTTGCCAGTTGCATTGATTAGGTTCTGTACTGTAACCAATTCTATCCTCGTCACATCATCCGATGAGGTAAATACTGTCATACCCTCTCCTATCTGAGCAGGAAGATTAGGCATAGCTCTGATAACCTTAGAAATACCTAAAGCTTCACTTATTGTCGCCGTTGTTATCCCTGCCATTATGGAAAGGAAGACTTGTTGCTTATCTATATGGTCTCTTATACTGTCAAATAAAGCTTGTATGTCCTGTGGCTTTACCGCTAAAATGATAAGGTCAGCTTCCTTAATGTAACTGCCAGCCGTGCCATATACGGTACCGATACTTAGCTTCTTGAGTTTTTCGGCTTTATCTGGTGATTTCTCTAGTATAATAAGCTGTTCGTCCGTTACTATACGAGCATTCAGGAAGCTAGTCGCGTAGGTCAATCCCATATTACCACCTCCTATTATTAATATTTTCATCTATACTATTTACTACTTACTTTACTAATGCAAAGATTACACCGAAAAACCAGGGAGACCAGAGGAGTTCTGCGTTATATAATAATTGTAAAGTGTTACTCAGGATACTAAAAAGTCTAAATCAAGTGAGAACTGAAATATAAATATGACTCTACCTGATTTTGTAAATAAATTTTTAGAAATTGTACTTTGATATAAAAAATAAGCAACGTGAATTTTTCTTTTCGTACGCATAGTACTTTTATCATTATTCTACTATTTGTAATTTCAGCTTGCAAAGAAGAGACTAAAGCTGTGGTAAATACAGGTAAAGTTACGGGAGATCAGGATATAGATAATATCACTCAGGTTATAGAGTCTAATGCTTCTGATCCAGAATTACTTGTAAATAGAGCTAATCTATTTTATAAAAAAGAGCTATATGACGAGGCCATTGCTGATATGCAAGCCGCTATAGCTATCGACTCGCTACAGCCCTCCTATTATCATTTCTTATCTGATCTTTACATGGATTATTACAAGTCTAAAGAGTCCATACAAACTATGGAAAGGGCTAAGTTTCTTTTTCCTGGTAGAATACCTACCTTACTTAAACTTAGCGAAACACAGTTTATCCTAAAACAATCAGAAGAAGCTTTGCTTACCCTTCAGGGAGTATTGGTCAAAGATCCTCAGAACGCCGAAGGACATTTCATGAGAGGAATGATCTATAGGTCTATGGGAGAGATAGATAAAGCGAAAGAAGAATTCCAGACCGCAATAGAACTAGATCCTGATCTCACTGATGGGTGGTTAATTCTAGGTAATATGTACGAAGAAGAGCAGAATACAAAAGCACTTATATATTATAAAACAGCCACAAGTCTAGATGATGATAACCCGCGAGCCTTTCACTCCTTAGCCTACTATTATCAGAACAACGGCATGATAGATCAGGCACTAGAGATCTACCGTAGAATTAACGATATGGATAAAAACTATCATGAAGCATATCTTAATGCAGGCTTACTCTACCTAGAGAAGCAATCCTATGAAAAAGCTAATGAACAGTTCAATATCCTCTGCAGCATAGAACCGCAAAATGCCCTCGCCTATTACTACAGAGGAATCTCGTACGAACTATTAGGAGATAAAGAGCTAGCAAAACAAGATTACAAAAACAGTCTTACCCTCGATCCAACCTCCGAGAAGGCACAATTAGCATTCGACAATCTAGACAATTCCTAATAAGTAGATATTACATATTATTATAATTTGTTGTAAATTTGTATTTTTTTAAACTTAAAATAGAAATACTATGTCTGTAATGAAAGTAATTGAAATATTATCAAATTCTGATAAAAGCTGGGAAGATGCTGCTGCAAAAGGTGTCAAAAAAGCTTCTGAATCTATCAAGGGAATTAAATCTGCCTTTGTACAATCACAGTCTTGTGTGGTAGAGGGAGGTGAAATCTCTGAATTTAGAGTAAACCTTAAGGTTACCTTCGAGGTAAAAGATTAAGAAAATTTACAGGTAAAATACGAATTTCAGCTGCCTGCAAAATCGGGCAGCATTTTTTATGTGTTCTCCTATCAATTTTCACATATTACAGCATACAATCTATAATGCATTATTGTGAACTGAAATTTATAATTTGTAAAAACTATCTGAATTTATTTGACATAAAACCTTACTAAAATATATCATCACAATAGCAACGATAGAAACTATAAATAAGGAGGCAACAATATCCACCCATCCATAACTCTCTGCATTACTTGCTTTCTGCTCTGCTGTAAATATTGCGAAATTAAGACCTAGTAGATCATTTTTGCAGGCGCCTCAGCAAACTTAATGACAAGTACAGATGCTGCTGTACAGTACAAAAAGAAAAAAGATTAGAGTTTCAGAAAGTTCATATTTGCAATATGATACAACACAATACTAGCATCTAACGAGTCTTTCATCAGCTCTAGTCCTATTCTCGTAATGGCTATAAATAACCTGTAAAACAGCTATGCAAGTGCTCCCTCCTTACTGATCCTACTCGAAAATAAACCCATTAAATTCCGCAGTTCTATCGTCTTATTATGAAGTTTATATTTCTATTCCACCTTTGTTTTCCAAAATAAAACATATCTGTTGCAACATTCTACCGCAAAAAAGCCTATTGAGTGTAAATAGCTAAATAAACAATTATGAAAAATCACTACATTAAAACTCTACTTATTTCTTCTTGCTTACTTGTAATCTTATGCAGTGGCTGTAGAAAAGATCTTGTAGAAACGGGCGAGCCTGAAATAATCAACCCTGACCCTACAACAGAAATAGTTAGTACAGTATTCGGCAGTGTAGTTTTGCCAGATGGTAGGCCGGCAGAAAATGTAAGTATACAAACAATAGGCATCAATATACAAACAGACGAAAACGGATTCTTCAAGATACGCGATAAAAACTTTAATGCCGAGGGCACGCTGATTACAGCCACGCTAGATGGTTTTTTTACTAGCTATAAATTTGTCAATCCAGATACAGACGGCGATGCATATATACGTATACAATTAGAGCGTAAAATAAAAACATCGAGTGGACCATCTAACCTAGATCAAGAAGTTACCATTAGTGATGAAGGTGCGAAACTAATACTTAGAGCTAACACAATAGTGAACGAATCTGGGAATAATTATAACGGAAATGTAAATGTATATACCCACTGGTACAACCCATCTGATCCAGATTTTCTAGTGACTTCTCCAGGTGATCTTAGGGCACTGAATAATGAGCTGGTACTCGTACAGCTAGAAAGTTATGGTATGATGGCAGTAGAACTGCAAGCGGATAATGGAGAAAAACTCAACATTGCAGATGGTCAGACAGCTACCCTGGAATTTCCCATCCCTGATGATCTAGCAAGTTCAGCTCAGGAGACAATTCCTACTTGGTCACTAGATGAAAAAACAGGCATATGGATAGAAGAAGCTCTTGCTAATAAAGTGGATAACAAGTTCATTACTGAAGTAAGTCACTTTTCTTTTTGGAATTGTGATTACCCACATCCTCTTGTAAATATAAGTGGACAGTTACATGATAGAGATGGCGAAATTATTTCCCAACTCAGACTTTGTTTCTCGCTCAAAGATGGAGGCTCATCTGGCTCTGGTTACTCTAACACTGAAGGACACTTTTCTGGCAAAGTCCCACAAGGTGAAATACTTATAATGAGCGTGAAAAACGATTGTGGTGATGTGATCTACGAAAATGAAGTTGGCCCATTCGAGTCGGATGAAGATCTTGGGATTATCGTAATAGGCTTCCCAATATCTAATGTGGCGATCCTAACAGGTAATTTTATTTCTTGTGACGATCCTGGTCAACAAGGTGTAAGTAATGGATATATTTTGATAAAAGAAGATGACAAAGTATTAAGCATTCTATCTATAAACTCAGATGGATCCTTTGTATCCAATCTTTTAATATGTGAAAGTAAAACAATCACGATCCAAGGTATAGACATAGATGGGTTGACACAAAGTGAGATTATTACAGAAACTATAGAACCTGGAAGTGTTATCAACCTAGAATCATTAAGTGCTTGTGACGAACTAGAGGACTACATTAGTATAAGTCGAGATGGAGGACCTGTTATAATATATAATGATATTACGCTTATAAAGAGGAACGACTCAGATTATTCTATCTTAGAATTTAATGATATAATTTTTTTGGCTATAGAATTTGAAGATGTCACTATTGGAAATAACATACCAAAAAGTATATCACTAAGTTCCGAAGATAATCTAAACAAATATCAATGTGATATGGATTGTGATGAATTTGTTACAGCCACTCTAGCCTCTCTTCCAACTGATGTCGGAGATATACTTGAAGGTAACATAACGGGAGAGCTTTTAGGGGATGATGGTGAAACACACGCTGTGGAAATTTCCTTTAGCTTGCAACTTGATGAAATTGTTTCTGATGTACAAGGTACCGTCTGGGAAGATTTGAATGAAAACGGAATAAGAGATTTGAATGAACCTACAATAGAAGGCATTGAAATAACAGCGGTGAATGTAAACAATAATATAACATTAAATAGTAGAACAACTGAAACTGGTAGTTACAGTTTTAGTCTACCTATCAACACAGAGTATGACCTAGTTATGCAACTACTCGCACATAAAACCACAGCACAAAATGTAGGCAGTGACGAATCCATTGACAGTGATTACAACCAGTTTGGACAATTATCTAATATTATCTTATCTGGTGGGGAAACCTTAGTCCTAGATGCAGGATTGATAGATATTGTAGAAGATTGCTTTGAGTTCAATGATATAACTTGTGATGGTTGTACTGAAGTCGTTGTAACTTTCGGGGCCTCTCCATATACTATAGATATACCAGGGCAAGGTTTTCCTATGACCTTTGATCAGAGTGGTATAGTAATATGTGATCTTGCAGTAGGAAGCTATACGGCAACCATATCAGATGCATCAGGACTAGAGTGTCAGGTGACTTTTATGATGACCGAGAGCATAGGTGAGGTAGAAATAATACCTAATCTCACTTGTGATGATGGTAATGTTTCAGGATTTTTAGAAGCTAGTTACGTGGGAGGTGCTTTACCTGTTAGCTATTCTTGGTCTAAAGATGGGGCAATAATATCTACTAGCTCTGTTATATCAGATATATCTCCTGGGTTCTATGAAGTCAATACTCAAGATGCAGAAGGCTGCGAAAAAACGACTGACTTCACCGTACCTGAAAATCTCATAAGTATTGATGGATTAGTATGGATCGACGATAATGGAACTAATGCAAATGTATTTGACGGTGAGTCTGACCCGCTTGTGCAAGACATAACGATAGAACTATACGATAGCTCGAATAATCTAATACAGGATAAGACCCTATCCAATTCAGAGCTGAGCTACTCTTTTGAGGGTATAGATCCAGGCGTATATTATGTCAAGATAATATATCCAACTATTTACGAACTAGTAGAAAAAGATTCTGGAACAGATGACACGATAGATTCGGATGCAGATCCTATTACAGGAAGAACAGATATTATAGCAACGCAAAACTGCTTACAAGAGTCCTTTATCTATTTTGGTCTTAAAACTTTGTAAATTTATTAGATGCATAAGGATCTATCAGATCAAGATATACTTGCAGGTTGCATAAAGGGTTCAGCTCATCACCAGAAAGCTCTGGTGATGAAGTACTCCGAATACCTCTATGCAATCTGTCTAAGATATATGGGGAACGCTGATGATGCAAAGGATATCCTACAAGATAGCTTTATAAAGGTCTTCAAAGCCATTAACCAGTTCGACCCAACCAGAGGAAAGATAAAAAGCTGGATGTGTAAAATATGTATCAATACAGCACTAAAAAAGTTACACAAGAGAAATATAAAAACTCCAATAGAGGATGTAGCGAATATCATCCCTATGAAGGGAAGCGCAGAAGATGATCTACAAGTGGAATATATGTTTGTACTGATAAAAGAACTACCAGAAAAATATAGAACCGTTTTTAACTTATACGTAATAGAAGGTTACTCCCATAGGGAAATAAGCGAAATGCTAGGCATGAAAGAAGTTACTTGCCGATCTACACTTTCCCGCGCAAAAGAAATTCTTAGAAAAAAAATAACAACACTTAAAAATAAAGAGGCATGGATCTAAATGATATAGATAAAGATCTGATTCGTAAAATAAGAAACCATAGCGTAGAGCTAGATAAAGAAGCGTTATGGCGTAATATACAAACTAAGCAGAAAAAAAAGCGAGGTGTCATTATATATCTAGTGCCTATCTTGTTGCTACTCCTTATAGTAGGCACTTATATGATGACAAGTCTAGGTGATGATATCTACTCAGAAATACTCTCTCATGATACTCATACGCAAGACATAGGAGAAAGCTCATCCGCGACAATTAAGACAGAGGACGCTCAGAAGGTAATCACAGATCGTAAGCATACAAGATCAAGATCCGGCAATACCTCTACTGAACTAGCCGAAGCCGAAACTGCAAGTTCTAGCAAATTAACAACTACAGAAAATACATCAACTGGAAAATTAGTAAAAAACCTATCTGACAGCAAGCCACAAAATATTTCAAATTCTGAACCAACAAAAGAAGAACAAGCAACTATCCATGCAGCTACTTCATCAGAAAAAAAAGCTTCACCTTTTAGTAGTAGTAATAGCAGTAATTTTTTACCTAAGTTTCCTTTTATAAATGATGTGGATAGGCATAAAAAAACGAGAAAACAAGAAAATATAATTGTAAATAAGAAAACAAAAATAAGCGCTGCTCAGCCAAATCATAAAGAGCAAGCAAGCATCAGCTATCTACCAACAATTAATTCAGCTTCAATATTGATAAATAATCTATCAAGCAACCCAGTAAGTCCCACTAGCTTATTCCCTAATATAGATTATTCTATTTCCGTAATAAATAAAAAAACAGCTGGATTAGAATTAGATTTCTTATTCGGAATAGGATACATAGATAAGAAAATTTCTTCTGAAGAAATTGCTGGAATAAATGAACGGAGTCCTCTAGAAATTAGACAGCAATCAGAAGCCCCGCTAGAGGAAATAAATGCTGGCCTACACCTAAGTTTTCCACTTACAAAAAACTTATATCTGAAAAGTGGAATCCAATATAGTCAGATCAATGAAAAAATGATGTACTCTGACCTACTTACGGAGATGGTTACTCTAGATGATCAGATTACGACCGTCATCATAGACACAGAAGGCTTATCTACAAACAAACGCGGTTCCATAGAAGCAATTCAGAATACAATTACCCATTATACTTTCTATAATCGCTACAGGAGTATAGATATTCCTCTTGCTCTAGGATACAATATCGTAAATGGCAAATGGAACCTTGGATTAGAAACAGGTATTTTATGGAACAGTTATTTTTCCTTTGACGGTGCACTCTTAGACTCAAATAATACAATCGCTAATACAGGAGAGTCATTCAAATCCAGAACAAACATCAAGTACACAGGAGGCATGTCTCTTTCTTACCAGTTTGCAGAAAAATGGAAATGGAAGATCAGCCCTAGCTATGTATATGGTCCAAGTAAAATTAATACGAGTGACAACCCTATAGACCAGAGCTATAATTTACTCAGAATACAGTCTGGTTTCTCATATGCTTTCTAGAATAAAATAATTATCTTACTCGCCATGAGCGGCAAGAAAAATTATTCTGTCTATGTCATAGAATTATCTAGAAAGGTCTATTCAGAAAATAGAAAATTTAGAACAGCTAATCCACAATACAATGGCGTCCTACAATGTCTATATGTGGGCATGACGAGCAGGTCGCCTGCAGAAAGATTCCGTCAACATAAGACTGGATATAAGAGCAAGAAGGGGCATAAGATATCTTCCACACTTGTAGAAAAATATGGTCTATATCTTCGCCCCAGCCTCTATAGAGATCTAAATCCTATGACCAAAGAAGAAGCAGTAGAACAAGAGGAGGAACTAGGAAAAGCTTTACGAAGGAAGCGATATGCAGTTTGGTGGAATTAAATATATATTTACTGATTACTGGTTGTGGCTACTGTTAACTGGTCAACTTTATTAGGCAGGATAGGGCTTGGTACACATTACAGCTTTTACCGGATAACTTAAATATTGTGATGTAAAATCTTGTCAGTTTATTTAGTAATTCTTTGACATCCTGCTGGTTGAAAGCATTTATCATTCGGTTAATACAACTCATTGAATTCCAATAGACTCAAAAACCTGTATCATACAAAAGGGAAAAGACTCATCACTCCACAATTAATTTCCCTACGGCTATATTTCCATTTGAATCTTCTATCTTATACATCAGCAATCCTGAAAAAGAACTAGGAACATTCCAACTGTATAGGTTTTCTAATTCCCTTACGTTATTTATTATCCTTCCATCTACCGTATAGATCGTTAGATTATATTTCTCAGCAGATTCATAATCGAAATTTATAATATCTGACGAAGGATTAGGAAATATTTTGAGCAACCTGGGATCTATGAGATGCTGCGCTGAGCTTGTAGATCTGCTCTGTATCCTGATGTTATCATAAATAAACGCATCTATCTCATCATACAATTCTGATTCTACTGCGAAGTTATTCCCTATCATACAAGCAGATCTTATAGCAAAAGAACCCACGTCTTCTGGCAGGTCATATTCTATTGCATGTTCTACTCCTTCTTCTAGCCCTACAACTACAGGAAAACTTTCTATAACGTTAGAGTTCAAATCAAAAAGTTCAACCTTGAACATAGCCGTTCTGTCTTCTGCTAATCCTTCCACCTGATTACTGTAATAAGGTATCACATCAAATCTAAGAACAGGATCTTCTATATTTGACGTGTTATAACAACCCGAAATTGTATTCTTAAAGAAAAAATCTGAAAAAGTATCCTCAGGATCAGGACAATTTCTAGCGTTAAACGATGGCTGATCAATGGAAACAGCTAGCTTTCTATTTCCGTTATAATTAACAACCTCATGACTAGTTCTGGATATGTTAATTACACTAAGATATCTACTATTATCTAATTCATAGTTAACAAAATTTTCACCAGCGCCTTCCTCCATTACCTCATACAAGTCATATGCTCGGTCTACAAAGTTATTACTTGTTTCTAAATCATCTGGAAAACGTAATTCGGTCTTTACATTATTTTGTTGTTCTAACGGTATTGTGAAAGTATTAGATCTTATTAAAATGTAAGTAACACTTGGCGATATAGGAGAGCTTACTTCTATGTTAGTTATCTGCTCGACTCCATTTATCGTCTGAACTAATTCTATCGTTTGCCCTGCCTCTATCACCTCACAACTTCTTATAGAATAATAAAGTGCTACTCGATGAAATGCAGACTCACAAACCCCTTTTGTATATTCCGCTCGTTCTAATTCTAAATCTTTTCCTTCTCCATCGTTATAATTTATGAAGTGTGTTCCTAATCTCTCAAAATCTTCAGAAACGCCTACAGCGTACTCTACCCTCAAGGAATTTTGCTGTCCTACTTCCCCATCTACGTTAAAACACACAGCCCTCTCAAAAGTAAATGCTATCGTATCTCCCGGTGCAAAAGTCTCAGACAATATAACAGTTTCAGAAGTAGTCTCTACATTAGACAGAAAATATCTCATCTGAATTATGGTTCCAGGTTCTAATACATCTAGACCTGTATTAGTCAATATAGTTTCTACAGGAAAACAGTCATCAGGGCAAAGGGTAGAAATAAATTGTTCTGCCGCTATATCTCCAGATAACTGGATAAAGCTCACATCAGCAGATAGACCTACAGCTTTCCACGCTTCACTTACCGCATTATACTCATCACTGTTTTCACCATACGTATCTGCAGTATACTCTAGTGTTCTTTTAAAAGCTTCAACATAATTAGAGGAAGGCGTAAAATAAGCAACCTGTGTTCCAAAAACTATATCCGTGGCCTTATCAAAACCGATTGCATTGACATCATAGTTCACCCCCGCTTCATTAGTACCCGTATCTCCTTCCACTAGAATATAATACCAGTAATTATAGACACCACTGTTAGAATGTACACCTCCATTATCGCCTAATCCATTTTGCCAAAATAATCCTCTATAATACTTAGGATCATTTCGCTCATTCGGATCTGACATACTTCTGAATGGCAAGGCATCACTTGTTATAAATCTTCCTCCTATATCCCAGTTAAAGTTCTGGGGGTCGTACGCATGTTCTAGTGCTTTTCCCAGAATATCACTTATAGATTCATTCAGCGCTCCAGATTCATTTCTGTAAATAAGACCTGATGTGAATTCTGTAAAACCATGCGCATACTCGTGACCTACAACATCTAGTGTAGTTAATGGTCCATAATCTGCACATAATCCATTGCCATAATAACTTGCGGTGCCGTCCCAGTATGCATTAAGATAATACTTCCCTCTAGTATGTACCACTGCCACTAGAGCTCCTCCTTCTCCATCGACACCTTCCCATCCATAATTATCTAACATATAGTCATGATATGCAGAAGAACAATAATGTGCATCACCGGCAACCTCATCTATATCTTCATTAGCATTATTCCAGTAATTATCCTCATCTGTAAAATATTCGTAGTTATACGTCAGACTTCCATTTCTTTGATTACCATTTACAGTATGGACATTTCTTGTATCATCATAAAGTCTGAAGTTGCCTTCCTCTGTTTTTGTAGTCGTGATATCTTGCTCCCCGTAATATCTAGTAAGCGCTTTCCCCTCTTCTCCGATGTGACATATTTCTGTAAACTGATCCAATAGTAGTCCTGTATTAGCGTCTATCAGATACCTAAATTTTTCATAGTTCTCTGCCTCATATCTAGCATCTAATTCATAGACCAATCTATAGTTTCCAGAAAACCCAGGATAGGCCTTATCCATTACACATAATCTCCTATCTAGCACTTCGATACTATTATAGACTTCTACAACATTATACTTAGCGATATCTTCTATAGAATTTATTATTTGATCCTTTAGCGCCTGAACGGCTTGAGCTTCCTTAAGTTTCGGTACACTAGATACGTTTATATATGGCAATAGAGTACCAGTAGATTTCTTTACATGTCCGTCCTTTACATGCAAAATATAGGACGACCCTAGTACATCTAGTCCTTTATAAGTTTGTATATATCTATTTCTTGTCCATCCATTTTTTCCGACAAAATTTCTCAAAGGCTTCAGATCTTCCTTCCGATCTAAGCCCAGATCTTTATGGTATTTTTCTATAAACACATCTACTGTTTCTAGACTCGGAGATTGGAAGTTTTGAGCTTGAGTATGTACGGCTCTCTTACTTGTTTGTGCGACTAGATATAGCTGCACTAACATAAGGAGACTTATTATTAGGATTCTTTGCATTTTCTTAATTCTTATCAATCAAGATAAATAAATTATCCAGTTATTAATGTCTTGCCTGCTTTCTATTTATAATTACACTTGCATTACTTTGTCTGAATCACCGATGATACGGATTAGTAGATTTCACAGATTATCCATTGCTCCATTGTTCAATGTTCATCATCCCTTTTGTCATTGCGAGCGTAGCCGAGCTATCTAATTGCTTTTCCTCTTTTTAATTTCGAGCGCAGCGGAGAAATCTCATTACTCGGTTTCATATCTGCTTTCTCTTGTCTGAATCACGGATTGTACGGATTGAAGAATTTCACGGATTATCCATTGTCAATTGTCCATTGCCAACTGTCCATTATCCATTAATCCCCCCCTGTTAGTCTATTTTATTATTAATCCTGCACAAATTTTAAGATACTTGTCTAAAGAATAATTTCCTATCGACTATATGAAGTATTATTTTCGTTTACAGTTTTCTAGAATAAAACGGCAATTAGAGCATCTGGGGTTTCCTCCTTACATTGGAATGGTACTATCTATAATTGGGTTCTTTGCCATATCTCATTTATTATTCTTTAAGATAAGTCTGGCCATATATATTTATCCTTTGTTTGCTATCTACACCTTGCTGCAGTTTTCAGAAAAAGACCGCAATAGGTTTATAGGTTTATGTTACGATAAGAAAACATACAGGCAGATCCGAGTAATTGAAAATAGCTTACTTATTTTACCTTTTATTGTATATCTTTCTTTTAGATGCGAATTTCTTTTAGCAGGACTTATCTTTTTATTCAGCTTTGTATATGCTTTTTTTCCTCCACTTAGCTTTTCTACATTTGCCATAAAGACACCCTTCTATAAATATCCCTATGAGTTCCTAAGGGGTTTCAGAATAAGCTATCCTATATTTATAGGCTTGGCTATTCTTGCCATTATTGGGATAGTTGTACACAATTTCAACCTAGCAGCCTTTACCATTTTGATCACGACTGTAAGCTGCATGTCATTTTACAGTGAGGTAGAATCTCCCTACTTTATCTGGATCCATAAACACGATAGCAGAGCCTTCCTTTTGTACAAAATAAAGACCTCTATAATTTACATATCTATTATCCTTTTACCACTCATTTTTTTACTAGCCTTTTTCTTCATTGACAAGCTAATCCTCCTCTTTCTATTCTGTGCAATAGCTTATTTATATCTCATAACTAACATCGTTGCCAAATATGCGATCTATCCTAAACAAGTTAATCTTCCTATGGCCATCATCCTAGCAGTAGGGTATCTAATCCCTGCCTTACTACTATTATATATTCCTTATTTTTTTAAAAAATCTATTGTACAATTAGATAAAATATTGACATGATCCAACTCATTAATCTATCTAAAAGATTCGCTACAAAAAAAGTCTTGCACGACATAAATCTAGAACTAGAAACTGGTAAAGTGTATGGTATAGTAGGAGAAAACGGTGCAGGGAAAACAACTCTGTTTAGATGTATAGCAGGACTAGAAATTCATGATGGCGAAGTCACAAGCGACTTCCCTTTACTTAAAAATCATTTGGGTTTTCTAGAAACAAATCCTTATATTTTTACAAGAATCACGGGAGCAGAGTACTTACAATTATTTGCTCAGGCAAGAAAAATATCTTCTATAAATTTCCATGAAAAGAATGTTTTCGATCTGCCGCTCAATGAGTATGCAAGTAACTACTCTACAGGCATGAAAAAGAAATTAGCACTTCTTGCCATAGTCCTGCAGTCCAATGATGTCTACATTCTAGATGAGCCCTTCAGTGGTGTAGACATCCAAAGCAATATTATTATTACAGAAATTATACTTAAACTAAAAGAACTGGGCAAAACTATAATCATTTCTTCTCATATCTTCTCTACCCTACAAGATACTTGCGACGAAATACATCTGCTACAAGAAGGGCAATTTACTAAGAAAGTGCTTCCAAAAGAATATAGTCTCCTAGAGTCTGAAATGAAGACCATTACCATCGGAAATCAGATAGAAAGACTAGGCCTAAGTTGATGATCATTTTGTCTTAATCACAGATGATAAGGATTAAAGGATTTCACAGATTATCCATTGTCACCCTACCATTATCTATTATCAACTCCTCAAATTATTCTAATGTCAATTGCCAACTTTGCATTCTCCATTGACATACTACCCCAATATTCTTACATCCCCTTCTGCAATATGTATCGTTCTAGTCTCTTCTGCTCGCTCCTCAATATCGCCACTTCCATTCTCTAACCTAAGGACTCCTCTAGGGCATACAGCTGAGCAAACGCCACAACCTACACACGAAGAACGTACGATATCCTGACCACGCTGAGCATACCATCTTACATCTATACCCATCTCACAATAGGTAGAACAATTACCGCAAGAAATACACTGTGATCCATTAGTTGTAATACGGAATCTAGACTTATATTTTTGTACTAGCCCTAGGTATGCAGCCAGCGGACAACCGAATCTGCACCAGGTTCTATTACCCATAAGCGGATAGAATCCTGTACCTACGATACCAGCAAATGCGGAACCAATCAGAAAGCCATACCAGCTTCTTACAGAATCAGAATTAAATATTAAAATCTGTTTGTTTCCAGAAAAATAACTGTACAGCACCATGATGGTCATGATAACCGCAAACAGCAATACACCATGTATAATATACCGCTCATACTTCCACGCTCTTAGACTCTTATCAGATAATTGTCTATAAGGGTCTCCCATGGTTTCCGCTAGTCCACCACATCCACATACCCAGCTACAATACCATCGCTTTCCGAAAAAATAAGTAATTACTGGTACACCGATAACGATCAGTACTATCCCCCAGACCAGCATAAACATACCCATCGCACCATTTGCAATCAGGGTGTCTAGATTATAATCAAAAAAGAAAGTATAATTAAGCGGCCATATATTTTTAAAATCATAATAAGGCTGATTTAGCTTGATCATGATTTCTGGAATAACAAATGCAAATGCCGTCTGAAAAAACATCACAGAACATGTTCTCAGTATCTGATACTTATTATGTCTATACTTAGCGATCATCCTGATACCCATTACGATCACAATTACTGTATAGAGAAAACCATAGAGAAACCACTTACTTGCTGGGTTACCACTCAGGCGTTCACTGACTGGATCCACAAGTGATATCCAGTTAGTAATATAAGCGGCATTCCAGTACAGGAGCACATAGAAAATGATAAGATAAGTTCCTGCTATCACACCTAGCCATCCTGTGACATCTGGTGATGCAGACTTTGGTGGGTTCAGCCCCTTTTGTTTTTCCTTGTACATGACAAGATATATTATAAGACCTATAACAAATGTTGTAACTAAGGGAAAGAAGTAATCAGCATTCATATACCAGACACCATATAATAGTACCGCTATGATGGTTCCCACAAGAATTACACCCCGTAGCGTTACCTTCAGTCCTCTAGTCAGAGAGGAGTGGTAGATATGATCATTCTTAATACCCGGTAGTTTTAGAAAAATAGGAATGATATACATCAGTCCACCTATAATCGCCAGTCCAAAAGTCAAGAAAAAGAAAAGACCAATATTGTCCGAAAAAAATCCAGAACCAGAACTTTTAAGTGCAGGCAAAAGGTACTCATCCATCTTCCACTTTCCTAATTTGTAATCCCACTCTCCGACACCTTCTGGAATAGCTTGCTGTTCTAGCGATTGCTGAGCGCTCTTGAATATTTTCTTGAAGGCAGAAATAAAAGCAATATTATTGCTGTATGTTTCCCCTAGCACACCAGCTTCCTGCGCTGCATCTGTGAGTGCTTTTTTATGATAATCATTGGCCTTACCAAAGGATGTTTCACTTAACTTGTAGTCATTCATTCCCAGTACAGCCGTAAAAACCACCAAGGCCACAGCAAATAAAAACAGACCTAATTTTTGTAATATATGCATAGCTTGATATTATTTTTTTGATAGAAACCTCAGGACACCCCTTAAGCCTCTTTTTGATTTTTTCGTAATACTTTTTCCCGTCTGCTTGTTGTAGGTATCGATCACATCCTGCTCATATGCTTTGTAGAATTCTGGATCAAAATTCGCAAGAGACAACTGCACAAGGACCTCCTCCACAGAAGTTTTTTCTCGCAACCATTTCTCACAGACTTCATGCCTATATCGTACACCCATAAGATTGAATCCGTCTACAGCATTACTCTCCTTGTCATATAATATCCTGATAGACTTCGTGCCATCCTTATGCTCCCAGTAGATGGAATGCTGATGATCTTGGACCACATTTCTCACATTACCGTATACCTGATATTCTATGTCTAGAAATTTTGCAGAATTGAACCATATACCCGGATCATAAGCAACTTTCTTTCCACATACGTTATACGCTACCGTCTCGCCCATCATCCTTCCCGTATACCAGATCGCCTCTATAGGTCTTCTCCCTGGCATCGGGTCTGACAACTCCGCACAGTCTCCTACAGCATATACATTTTTTACATTCGTCTCCAGATGATTATTCGCCTTGATACCCTTGCCTATATCTAGATGGGTGTCCTTCAGAAAACTCACGTTAGGACTTACACCAGCCGTAAGACCTACGTATCCACATGCTATAATTTCTCCTGTCTCTTTTATCTTTACAGCTTTTGCATTTCCATTTCCGTCATCGATTATTTCTTCTAGATTGACCTCTAGTCTTAAGTCTAGATGATGATCGTATATATGCCTTGTTACCATATCAGATTCCTCCGCTGGAAGAATATTATTCCAGTACTTGCTTTCTCTCACTAGCATCGTAACTGGTATATTACGTGAGTGGAACATCTCCGCCATTTCTATACCTATAAGTCCACCCCCTACAATGACCGCCCGCTTCATTCCCGGAGAATGCTTTTCCATATTTTGCAAATCCTGTAGATGATAGAGGCCACCTACCCTATTTAGATCCTGTCCTGGCCAGCCAAACTTATTACTCTTAGAACCCAAGGCAAGAATAAGCTTATCATAATGTATAGACTTCCCAGAATCTAAGCTCAGGTTTTGATGCTCAAAATCTATTTTATCCACATGCGCTTGCACAAGATCTATCCTGTTTTTCTCCCAGAACCAATCCTCATAAGGCTGCGTATCCTCTTCTCTCATATGCCCCATATAGATATACATGAGCGCCGTCCTAGAATAGAAATATTTACTTTCAGATGAGATAACAGTCACCTTATGATCAGACAACTTTCTCGTCCATCTAGCGGCAGAAATACCACTGATTCCATTACCGATAATTACTACGTGCAAAATCCTTTTTTTTATTTGAATACAAAGAAATCAATTTAGCATAATATCCTGACACCATCACATTCTCGGTCATCCCTAATCGTAACTCCTAGGACAAATCTACCAAGTCGAGTTAACTACATCTCTCAAACTACTAAAATGATCTGACATCTTATCATTGCCATGTGAATAATAATCTGGGCGTGACCCTTCTTGCATACACACAGGTCCACGCACTAAGTGTCGGAGTATTGCAGACTCGCCATTCGGCTCGGTCCTATCGGACTAGTCCCCAGGGCCAGCCCGCCAAAGCCCTAGCGAAGGCGGGTCTATCTTCCATGTTCCTCACGCGGCATCCCACTTATGCCTGCACATATTTTATCTCCTAATACCAATTCTAGTTTAGAATGACGGTAATTATTTATTTTGTTCTTCATGTTCCTTCGTTAAAAAGCCTCGCC
>ENA-ORXT01000371-ORXT01000371.1-marine-metagenome-genome-assembly--contig:-NODE-371-length-74026-cov-37.943826_pt1 | contig 74026 bp, 80 predicted proteins | sample MGYA00237868_ERZ511482 | MGnify/ENA metagenome assembly ERZ511482 | reverse complement strand
ATCTCTTCTGCAATCGTCGGATGCACGGCGCAGGTGTCGTCGAAGTCGGCCTTTGTCAAACCGGCTTTCACGCAAATCCCCAGCGCCTGAATCATCTCGCCTGCGTAATCTCCGACGATATGAATGCCGATGACTTTTTCTTTCCGGCCTTGCGTGATGAGTTTCATGAAGACTTTTTGCGGATTGCCGGACAGCGTATTTTTCATCGGACGAAATTTCGTGGCGTAAACCGTGACTTTATCGCCAAACTCTTTGCGGGCTTCGGCTTCCGAGAGCCCCACGGTCCCAACAGGCGGGCGCGTGAAAACGGCACTGGCGATGTTGGAATGATCATAAGCGGATTTCTTACCCTTGAGGACAGTCTCCACAAAAGCGGCCGCTTCTCGGATCGCGACAGGGGTGAGATTAACACGGTTCGTTACATCCCCGACAGCATAGATATTTTTGGTGGTGCTTTGGGAATATTCATCAACGACAATAGCGCCGGACGTGTCCACTTCAACGCCCGCGTTATCCAACCCTAAAGAGTCTGTGTTTGGTTTACGTCCTGTCGCCATGAAGACGATATCCGTGCCGATTTTAGACCCATCGTCGAAAGTCACGATATATCCGCCCGAGGTTTTTTTGATCTCAGTCGGACTGATATTGAATTTGAGGTCAATTTCATTGTTGAGTTGGACCGCGCCCACCTCGTCCCGAACCTCGGAATCGAACCCGTTGAGAAGCCGCCCACCCCGATAGGCTTGCGTCGTTTTCACGCCAAGACCCGCATAAATCCCCGCAAACTCGCAGGCGATATATCCTCCGCCGATAATCAGAGCCTTTTCCGGTAGAGTATCAAGTGTAAACGCATCGTCAGACACAATGGCATGTTCCGCGCCTTTAATCTCAGGAGCCCAAGGCCGCCCGCCCACAGCAACGAGGATTGTCTTCGCCGTGATTGTCTTTCCACTCGTCGTCAAACGCACAGTGTTGGCATCCACAAACTCCGCCCGCTCTCGGTAAAGCGTCGCGCCGTTCTTCTCTAAAATAGTGGAATAAATTCCGGACAAGCGGGAGACTTCTTTTTGGATAGCATCCCGCAGCGTCGGCCAGTCGAAAGAGGCCTCGCCTACCGACCAGCCATATTGCGCGGCTTCGCGAATGGAGGCGCCGTAATCCGCACCATAAACGAGGAATTTCTTAGGTACGCAGCCGCGAACCACACAGGTTCCGCCCGGAAGGCTCTCTTCCGCAACGCCAACACGTTTGCCGAGCTGCGCCGCAAGACGCCCGGCGCGAACACCGCCGGAGCCAGCGCCTATGACGAATAAGTCAAAATCATAATCAGCCATAGGGAAGTCCTTTAGAGGCATTTACCCGCCTAAAGGCGGAATTCGGCAAAGCTGTGACCATTAAGACCACACTCCGCAAATCAGATAGTCGTGAGATAAGAACTCTCAAGCGTGTTTTTAATCGCGCGAAAGTTCGATGACACGGGCATGGTCTGCTTCTCCTACTACAATAATATCGGCGAGGTCGATGAACAGTCCATGTTCCATCACCCCCGGAATTTGGCTGAGCGCTAGGGCTGTTTCGGCAGGATTTGGAATTTTTTTGCACTTACTATCCAAAATATAGTTCCCGCCATCAGTCACCAGCGGGCCTTCGCCGTCTTTCAACTGGCGCAGCACAGTTTGGGCTTCCTCGCAGCCGGTCACTTTCAACGCGTCAAACACTTGCTCGGCGGTTAGGGCCATCCCGAACGGGTCAACCTCTATGGGCAGCGGGAAGTGCCCCAGAATTTCGACCATTTTAGACGGATCAACGATGACAATCATACGCTCGCTGGCATGGGCGATAATCTTTTCACGCAACAGGCAAGCGCCTCCGCCTTTGATGAGATTAAATCCGGGGTCGACCTCATCCGCGCCGTCAATGGTCAGGTTGATACGGTCGACTTTGTCCGGTTCGATCAGCGGCACGCCCGCTTCGATCGCGCATTCTGCTGTGCGTTTTGAGGTCGGGACACCCGCGACTTTTAATCCACCCGCGACCTTCTCCCCTAAACGGTCGATGAAGATTTCAGCCGTCGAGCCCGAGCCGAGCCCCAAGACCATGCCGTCTTCCACAAAATCCAGCGCGGCCAAGGCCGCATTTTCTTTGACTACACTCATGGTTTTTTGGCTTTCAATTTATCCTGAACCGCGCGGAACCGCGCGCCCCATCCATCCTTATTGACCTGACCCGCGCGAGCCAAGGCCAGCGCATCATCCGGCACATCTTTCGTCACAACACCGCCGGAGCCTAAGAATGCGCCCTCACCAATTGTAACCGGCGCGACGAGAGAGCTGTTGGAGCCGATAAATGCACCGTCTTTAATTGTGGTTTTGTGCTTATTATATCCGTCGTAATTACAGGTAATTGTGCCCGCGCCGACATTCACATTCTCGCCCAACTCCGCATCACCAATATATGACAGATGATTGATTTTACTGCCTTTTCCAACGACAGCCTTTTTCGTCTCAACGAAGTTTCCGACCTTGGTGTTTTCGGCCAATTTAGTACCGGGACGCAAGCGCGCATAAGGGCCTATATTCGCGCCCTCGCCTACATCAGTCCCTTCAAGATGGGAGAACGCGTGAATGGTTGCGCCGCGCCTTACGGTAACGCCCGGACCAAAGACGACATTGGCATCCACCGTCACATCATTTTCTAACACTGTGTCGTAAGAAAAGTAGACGGTCTCGGGATGTTTGAGGCTCACTCCCGCTGCCATCGCAGCTTCGCGCATCACCGTTTGGAACGCTTTTTCGGCATTTGACAAATCCAGGCGGTCATTGACTCCCAAGACTTCGGCTTCTGAGGCGTGAACAACAGTTGCGGATTTACCATCGCCCCGCAGGATTTCTACAATATCGGTGAGGTAATATTCGCCCTTTTTATTGTCATTCGTGACGCGGTCGCAGGCCGAGAATAAATCTGCGGCAGACGCGGCGACGACGCCGGAATTGCAAAGCGTGAGTTTTAGCTGATCAGCGGTGCATTCTTTGGCCTCGACAATCGCGTGGAGGTCAGACCCACCGGTGACTAATCGGCCATAGGCTGCCGGGTCCTCCGCCTCAAATCCGAGCACGGCCATCGCATGTGTCTCAAACGCTTCGAAAACGCGCGAGAGTGTCGGCCCGGAGATCAGCGGCGTATCCGCATAAAGCACGACGACATGGCCCTCAAAACCTGCCAGCGCGTCTTTTGCGCATTGCACGGCATGACCTGTGCCCTGCTGCGGTTCCTGAATGGCGATATCTAAACCTGAGCTTTCCGCGGCGGCGCGCACATCCGCGTTGCCTTCGCCGACCACGCAAACGATTTTCTCGACGCCTGCCCCGCGCGCCAGCGCCGTCACCCAATCAATCATGGGACGCCCGCCGACAGGGTGCAGTACCTTGGAGCGCGAGGATTTCATCCGCGTGCTTTTTCCTGCGGCAAGGATGATGGCGGCCCGTTTGGTTGTCATGTCCGATTACCTCTTTTAGGGAACTATGGCCTGCCCTAGCGCATCACTCGTGCCACCGCACGGAAGAATCGAGACCAAATGAAAAAAATCATAGATCGGCCGTTGGAAGGTCTCAGCATTTGCTTTGATTTGGACGGCACATTGGTCGACACCGCCCCGGATTTGGTGCGGGTCACGAGCGAGGTCATCGCAGGCCGAGGCCATGGCCCCGTTAATTACCGCAAAGCCCGCAATGCGGTGGGGTACGGGTCGCGCCGCATGATAACAGATGCTCTAGCCGATGTGGGGGATTCCGCGACAGCCGCCGAAATCGACAAAATGCAGGCCGAATTCCTTGAACGCTATGCCAAATCTATCGACCACCTCTCGAAACCTTTTTCCGGCGTTGAGGAGACTTTAGCGGCCTTGCGCACTCTCGGCGCGGAGCTGTCTGTTTGCACGAATAAGCCGGGATGGCTCGCGCGGCCCCTTTTAGAAAAACTCGAGCTGGACCGGTATTTCGTCAGAACCGTTGGCGGAGATGAGCCGCGCCGCAAGAAACCGTCTCCCGACCACATCTTTGAGGCCGCCGGACATCGCTATAACGCGCGGATTGCTATGGTTGGGGATAGCTGGCCGGATATGCGCGCCGCCCATAATGCCAGAGTCTTCGCGATATTGATGACCTTTGGCTATACGCCCACACCCCAAATACGATTAAGGGCCGGAACGCGATTGTCGCGGTTTCGCGATATCGTGCCGACCCTTCTGAGCCGCTACGAATAGCGGCCTTAGGTATTTAAGTTAGAACTAGCCGAAGTTCTCTGTCGATTTGACAGGGACGCCATTCACAAGCGTGGACCGCACATCGGTACGCGCCGAGCGCATGGAGGCCAAGAAGCCGCCTTGGACCAAGTTTACGCGGACATCATGTCCACGTTCCGCCCAATAAGCTTCAATTTGCTCTTTCAATCTTTCTGCGCCTTCGCGCGTGCAATAATCACCTTTCATAAGGCCCTCTTATATCTGTGCGGTGCGTCCGTCCCAGGCAGCGCCGCCAATTTCTGTAATCCCTTAGGCATTAGATAAGACCGACCCGGGTAAATTTCACCCCAAATAATAGGTTTTTCTTATAAACTTTTCGTAATATTCAGGAGCCCTGCACGTTACATGCCACCCCTAATAGAGGCATAATCCCCTAACTCTGAGGCGGCCCTAAGCTAACATTACCAGTATGCAAAGCCCAAAAACGGCAATTCGAACATATTTAAGTTCAAAAATGCGTGAGGTAATTTATCCCGCAGGGTCGCTCATGGCTTCCATATTAGCATCCGCCTTGCGAATCGCCGCTTCCAACCGTTCTTCTGCCGTTTGCAGGTTTTTCTTTGGATCCTGATAAAACGCCGTCAGCTTCATGATATTCAGGAAGGTTTTGTTGAGCACCCGGCCAGCCAGTTTCATCGGGCGGTCAAAATCAAAAAGGAGAATCACGCGTTCTTCATCCGTGTCGTTCCAGACTTCATGCTCATAGGTGTCATCAAAGACAAAAATCTCGCCCTCCTTCCAAGGCGTGATCGTATCATCGACCCGGATACGGCATTTCTCACGATCTTTCGGAATGATGAGCCCTAAATGAGAGCGTAAAATACCTTTGGTCACGCCTTTATGCGCCGGGATATGGTAGCCGGGCGCAAGTATTGAGAACATAGCCGTCTGCAAATTTGGTACTGATTCTAAAATTTCAGATGTCTTCGGCGCGATTGCCGCATTTTTTTCCAAGCGCTCGCCAAACCCAAATAAAACAAAAGTCTTCCAATTATTTTCCGTCGACAAGCGGTATTGATCGGGTGAAACTTCGTGGAAGGTCGGGATCGCATCTCGGTATTTCAGAACTTCATGCGCTTCCGCCTGAATGATTTCCCAATTATCTGTAAACTTAGTCAGAAAATCGAAATGCTCATTTGCCAATAGCGGTGTATCAGGAACCTGAGATTGACGGCTTTGGAAAGACGCAATTTTGCGCACGACTTTTTTGCCATTGCGTTTGACGAAAGCTCGTCTCGGGTTGCTCAGATGTTTGGGTTTTTCAACAGATGTGGCCATATCGCGCGCGCTTTACCCAAGTGCGCGTTCTTCGTCCACCATGTAATCCCGTGTTATTGGCAGTGCGTTCAAGTCTTTCGTAAGCTGAATTTGGAAGTTCATATGTTTCCCCGCCACAAATGAGAGCTCTGAAATCGCCAGATAAAACTCCCACATGCGGTAGAATTCAGCGCCCATCATCTCGACAATCTCATCCTTACTCGCCTCACACCGTTTCGACCATTCGGCCAGGGTGTAGCCATAATGACGCCGCAAGATTTCGCAATCCGTGACCCATAACTTGGCCTTTTCTATTTCGGCAAACGTCTCTGAGAGCGCGGGTGAATATCCGCCGGGGAAGATATATTTGCGAATCCAAGCGCCCGTCGTGCTGGGGCCGCCTTTTCGTCCAATGGAATGGACAAGCGCCACACCGTCATCCGTCAGTAAGTCTCGGATGCCGTTAAAATATTCTGCATAATGCCCGATACCGACATGTTCAAACATGCCGACGGAAACAATCCTGTCAAACGGGCCTTCAACGTCGCGGTAATCTTGCAAGCGAATTTCGACTTTGTCTTCCAGTCCCGCGTCTTTTACACGCTGAACGCCCAGCGCATGTTGTTGTGTGGAAAGAGTCACGCCGACGACGCTCACATCATGCTCTTTTGCCAAATGAATAGCCATGCCGCCCCAGCCACAGCCAATGTCGAGAACCCGTTGCCCGGGTTTCAGCGCCAGTTTCGCCGCGATATGGCGCTTCTTCGCGAGCTGTGCCTCTTCCAGAGTGATGTCTAATGACGGCCAATAGGCGCAGCTATACTGCATGTCCGCATCCAAAAAGAGACGATAGAGATCGTTGGATATATCGTAATGCGCTTTGACATTTTCAGAGCTGGCCGCGCGCGGGTTGCGTTGATGCCACCGGCGGATTTTCTTCTGCCAGGCTTTAATCTTAGAGCGCAGCGGGCCTTTGCGTATTCCACCTTTATTATGCGCGAAGACGTTAAGGAAATCATAGATCGTGCAATCGACCATTTCCAAACGGCCGTCCATATAGGCTTCGCCGGCTATAAGCTCCGGTTTTTTCACGAGCTGCATTGGGAGCTTTGGGTCCGTAATACGAACAGCCGCGGATGGCTCTCCGCCCGGGCCATAGGTCGCAGAACTACCGTCCGGTAGATGCACAGTGAGTTCGCCCGTCGAAACGAAGCGCGTCATTACTTTTTCGAGTAGAGAATTTCCAACGGTCATAATCATTCTTGAGCTGAAAGCGGGGCGCCCTCAACTTACATTTTTAGATAACGGCGAAACGCTTTCGAGCACTTTCGGAATCACCAAATAGTGAGAGGCAGATTTCGTAATCTTCAGGCGTGTCCAATTCCGACCATTCCGCGCCTTTAATGTTAATTGTATCAATGTGCTGACCGGATTGCGCCAAACCGTGAATGGCTGAGAGGAACCAACTTTCCGTGCCGTCACGCGTTTTCATGAGGCGCTTGAGCTCGTTCCGGAAGATTTTTGGCCCGGCATTCATGAAACGCAACATACCGATTGATTCGCCATCAGTCATTGCCAACGGCAAAGTCTTACCAATCGCCGTGAGCTGAGAGCCATCCAAAGTGACTTTCATATCGTCCCCATCATAGTATCCCTTTTGGTCAATCGTGACGGCGACATCTTTGGCCGGAGCGGCGAGAACCGTTTGAAGAAGTTCGGGTGAGAACAAAGTGTCGCCATTGATGAGCAAGAAGTCCTGACGCATAAATTTCTTTGCCATCCAACAGGAGGCGAGATTATCAGCGACTTGGAAGAACGGGTTATAAAGTGTTTTCACGCGCGGGCCGGCCTTGCGGGCTTTTATCTCCGCCTTGACCATATGACTGTTAAAGCCTGTGATCACCGTTGCGGTCTCAACACCATGGGCTGCCAAGGTATCTAGCTGCATCCCCAACACAGTCGTATTACCTATAGGCAAGAGGCATTTAGGCAAATCTGTGGTCAGCGGCAAAAGACGTGACCCGCGACCCGCGGCAAGAATAATAGCGTGCATATCAGCTCTCAAATTGTTTAACCGCTCAACGCGACCAATCTACGATTTCGAATCCGTAGACATTCGCCGCTTTTAACAGTTTACTATCCCCGTTGACGACCACACCTTTGTCCGCAAATTCCAGAACGGGCAAGTCAGAATGGCTGTCAGTATATATCGTTATATGCGCTGCCTCGCGTTTAAAATCATCAAATGTTTCCAAACATTTCCGAAGGTGAACAAGTTTTCCCGGGCCGTAGCAGTTGTCGGAGCCGAAATGACGGGCGCAAATTTGGTTTTCACCCTCACCTTTCCAGGCTAATTTGGTGGACACCACGGTTTCAATACCGAGTCGATTGGCGATGGCTTCGACGACTAGGTCTGCGCCGGCAGAGGCAATCAAGATGCGATCACCGGCTTCACGGTGAGCCTCTATCTGCCTGACCGCGCCGGGTCGGAGGCCAGAGCAGACCTCCTCATCCGCGAAATTATCGGCTAAGGCTTGCAATTGCGCGCGGCTTTGCCCGCTTAAACTCCATCGCAACATGCCGCGTTTGACGAAAATTCGCTCTTTTCGACCGAATTTATACAGTATCTGCCCAATCCCGGCGCGCGCCCAGAGGCCGATCAGCTTATGCGGCTTGCCCTTCACGGATTGGGACACAAATCGTCCCCATGTCCCGCGAGTCGTAATCGTCTCGTCTAAATCGAAAACGGCATATCGCTGCATAATTCTACGCGTCCAACCAACTGGAAATGGGGCGTTTGGCGAAAAGCCCGGCGATGACCGTGACGATGTTCGCCAAGATACAAACCCACGTCCAAATCGCGACAAGCAGGAACGCCCAATATCCCGCACCAGCCCAAATCACTGTGAGCATAATCCCCACCATCATGATAAATGTGTTGGGATTGCGCCGCGCGATAAAGAAACGAAGTCCCGAATTAAACCGGGTCCAGACGTGAATATGAAAGCCGTGCTGTCCCAAAAATATACCCTCTATAATTCGGTCGACGACATAGCCCACCCATATCGCGAGCAGCGCTATAAAGAGCGGATCAGCAAAAGCATAGCTACCGCCAAGGCCAATAAACCATGCCCAATACCAGAATGGTGGATGGATAAGATCTATCCCATGGTCATAGATATTCCCCCAACTAGAATAAGTCATGGTTGTTCGCGCAAGTTTGCCGTCCACTGTGTCCAAAAAAGTCATTGTCCAACCACAGAGGAAGCCAAGCGCCCATTGTGCATTCCAGAAGAAATAGGTCGCGGCCAACATCAGGAAAAACCCGATGGTCGTCACTTGATTTGGCGAGAGGCGAAGATGCGCGCAGAACCGCGTGACGTAAAAGGCCGGAACGGGCCAAAACCACTTGGTCACAAAATCCGTTATACCCTTATAGGAGCTTTTGAACTGGCGGCGCATGATGTCGAGAATGGGCGTAGCTTTGGTGTCCAGCACATACGGCACCTCCTGCTTTCGCAGCGATTTAATATATCCGTCATTCACGTCAGAGGGTGCGGCGACCTTAAAATCTGTTCCGGCCAAGGCGGAAGCGTCTTTTCCGATAAGTGCCTCAGCCTCGGTCTGTTTGGCTGATGACAGGCTGACAATCGTTCCGCTTTCGATGAGGGCCAGCCGTTCGGTGGCGGCGAAGGATTTTGAAAGCTCGGCGCTCATGATCCAGTCAATGTGATGCCATAAGCCTCTGTCATCCACAGCCAAAGGCAATGTGACATCCGCGCCGGCTTTCTTAAAAGCGCGTGTTTGCCACTCCCGCACGGGCAGACCCCAAATGCGTGCGGAGCTTTCGCCAATTAGGCCAAAGCCCGGAGCAGGAACATCTGCGGACAAGACACCGCCCTCCTGCTGTTTCACAATCTTATCCAAGGCTTGTTTAGCCAACCACATGACTAAACCGACTGCCACAAGGTTTCCTGCAATCGCGGCCCATCCGGGCGCCATATGTCCAATCGTAGCACTGAGAATAAAGAAGGAGATGATATAGACCAGCACACCTGCGCCGCGTGCATAAATCGCGCGCTCCGGATAGTGGGTCGCATATAAAACCGGATAGAGCGGCGCAGCCATCCCCAGCAGGGCCGCGGCCGGAACCAGCAATGATGCGAGCGGCGCCACTTCGCGGTAATCCTCTGAGAAGAAAAGCCCAAATAACGGGCCGACAGAAATCCAGATAAAGAGCGAGGCCAATAATCCGACGGACAGCAGAATAAAGGCCGAACGCATCACCAAGCGCCAAATTTTAGCCGCTTCTCCCGCGCTTACCATTTTGGCAAGCTCAGGATAGATCACTTGATCCAAGAGTTTGAAGCCCTCGGAGAGGAGCTTCGCGATCTCCTCTGCCCAGCGATATACTGTCACCCAAACAGGTCCAAATACGCCCATAACCAGTAGTACCGGAAGATGCACATTTAGCGCCGCCAATGAGGAATCCACATTCGCCTTCCATACAAAGGGCCAAACCCCTTTTCGCCTATGGAAAAGGCTGGATTTGGTGCGCCAAAAGAGGCCAAGCATATTTCTCTTGGCGAGCTCTAACCCTGCCAAAAAGGGTAATGCCAGATAATCAACAAGAGACCCGGCGAACCAAGCTAAAAGATACCCTTCCAAGCCCGCGCCCGTAAGGGCCGCAATTACAACACCAACCAAGCGCACACCCGTCATAATCATCGCGTGCCAAGCCAGAATATCAAAGCGGTCAAAAAGTCTAAAAACCCCAATGGAGGAACCGCGACAACGTACCAAAAGCAGCGAGGAATAGAGAATCGCCATTGGATAAATAGATCGCATGTCCATGCCCTCCGGCAGCTGATCAAAAACGATCGGAAACTTGTCTTGCAGGAGGATAAAAACAGGAAACAGTGAGATAGCTGCAATGAAGGCAATAACGGCAGAAATAACATCCAGCTTGAAGCCAAACTTAATCAGGCTGGTCAAACTGCCGGCATCGTCATTTTTGATGTCGTCCATCCCGAAACGGATAATCGTCTGCCACGCTTGGAATGTCGTCAGTTGTGCAAATAACAAATGGTAAGAATGCAAAAATAGGACGAGGCCGAGCGTAGCAATACTGATCGACTTTGACGCAATGGCGAGACACAGCAGGCCAAACAATGCCCCCAAGGCTTTCGATCCGAGCATCAGCCCTGTATTTGCCGCCACGCGTTTTTCCACACTTTTCGTGGAGAGGATTGAAAGATTGGGTTGGCTCATGATGTGCGCGACTGCAAAATCGACTCAACCAATTCCAAATCAGACGGTTTGTCGACGTCAATCGCCGCTTCGGCATAAGGCAATAAAACAGGCGCTGCGGTAATTCCGATGCGCTTGGCCGCGTAGTCAAACGCTCCGCGCAAACTCAAATGCCCTAGCGCATATTTAATGCCGATCATAATGCCGGTTTTTCGCGCGAGCTTTAACGGGTTCTTCCGCAAGTGCTGAACAGATTGCCAAAAGGCGATGGCCTTCAGGCCTTTCGCATTGGCGATATAAAAAAGATTGCAGCCCGAAACCGCTTCATCAGAAAATCGCAAATATGTCCGTTTGGTTTCAGGATACTCCGCCTGGATGACGGTCCGTGTGGCAAGGCCCACGCAAATATCTGTGCCCGCAGTTTTCGCGCCGTCGATAAAGGTTTGCACCATATCCGCACTTAAAAGCGCGTGGTCACATGTCGTCACTAAACACGGATATTGATCTATCTCCAAAAGACCCAATGCAACACTATCCGCAGGGCCCTTTCCGTTGGAGACCTGCTTTAATTTACTTCCCGAATACCCTGAAATATATAACTTATCTGACAGCCCGGCGTCTTCCAATGCCGTAATAACCCGATTTAACATCGGCGTTCCCGCAATCGCGATTTCGGCTTTGTGGGACACGCCCGCTGCCTCGCAGAGAGGGTCAATCACGCCGTCCCGCTGGCCTGCTAAAATCAATACCGCCTTGGTCATTAACCGATCCGTTTTTCATACATGCGGTATGTTTTGTAAGGTTTCGCACTGGCTTGTTTGCAGATTGAAATCATACCCTCATTATCGTCGAGTATCCACGACAGCTCACAATGGGTAAAGCCTGCCTGCCGCGCGGCCTCAAACGATTCCTCACATAATGTTGCAATCAGCGCGAGGCCTTTCCGGGTATTATGATATTTATGCTTCAGCCCCATGAGCGGAATTCGGGCTTGTTTGGCTTTCTGCGTTTTCAAGCGGTATATCAGCTTTGCCCAATTAAACGGCCAGAGTTTTCCGTCGAACCCCCGCGCCAACTCATTCAGGTCCGGCAAGAGGCAGATAAACGCTGCCAGCTCGCCATCAATCGACCCCATCAGGAACCGTTCGGGCGCGATAAGAGGCTTCATTTCCTTGGCGAGATGCTGAATGGCTTCATCAGGAAATGGCAGGAATCCCCAATTCTCTGACCAAGCATCATTGAAAATGTGCATGGCGCGTTCAATTTCATTATGAAAATCCTTGGCGTCCAGTGTTCGCCACGTAATCGAGTCAGATCGTTTGGCATACTCCACCATCATGCGGGTCATTTTAGGGCGGGGATAACCCTCATTCAGATCCGCTTGAAACGCCAGCATATCGACAACTTTGGTAAAACCGGCGGCCTCCATAGCCGGCGCGTAATAAGGGCGCCCGTAAGACATCAGCACGACGTTCGGGTTTTCAAATCCGTCAACCAGCAGACCAACCTCTTCATTTACACTCCATTGCGCAGGACCGACGATACGAGGACGACCCTTGGTCTTTGCCCAGCTCAGCACTTCATCCAAAAGCGATTTGAGCACATTTGGGTCTTCAATCGCATCGAAATAGCCAAAAAATGCGGTTTCACTATCATGTGCTGCGTCGTGGTTCGGATTTATGAAAGCCGCGATACGACCAACATCCTGGCCATCGCAAACAGCCAAAAACAACTGACGGTCTAAATTCCGGGCCGCAGGATTTTTCTCAGGATCAAGCTGCTCCGCACGTTCAAGGCGCAGCGGCGGGGCCCAAGCGGCCTGCCCTCGATAGAGATCGTAAGGCAGGGCCAGAAAGCGTTTGACCTCAGGCGGGGTTGCAACTCTCAGAATTTCAATATTTGCTTTGACGGCTGACACAGCCCCCTCCGACCCAAATTAAGTTCGGACGGCTATCCGCGTGTTGCGGCTAAAGGTCAACTAAATGAATATCGATGTCTACGCCTTCCATTGGGACCGAAAAACCGGTTTCAGAAAACTTTGGGAGTCGCAGAGATTTGATTTCCGGGTTATTCGACAGACCGTAGGGCTCTTTAGGCTTAAAGTTCCAAGCCTTTTTCAGCCGGCGGTCGCCGTCAAGATCATGATAGGTTACAACCGCATATTCGCCCGGGGCGGGAAGATTTATACAGACTTTTTGCGGTCCGTTTGCGGCGGGAACACGAATCCGGCGTAACTTACCCTCTTTTTTGAGGAAATTATACTCGCCGAATAATTCCAACTTCAAAATACCGCCCTCGGACACATTGTGCACATTCACGCGAATTTGCAGAGCGCCGGGAACACATGCATCGGCCTTGTCTCTATCGTAAAGTTTCAAACCTGTCTCAACACCAATGGCAGACAGATTATTTTCAAGCTTATTATTACCATCATTATCGCCGCTTTGGGCGACGGCAAATGCGGGCATCGCGACAGCCGCAATCATGACAAAAGCGTTAGTAAGTTTGCTAATATAGGTGTTTGATTTCATAACCCTATTTTCCTAAGCCTGAATGCGTCCGAAATTGGGCGCACCTGTATTATATGGGAATGACACACTTACTCGTAAAGGCGTAATCACAGACCTGTTATATGGGCCGACTGAACCGTTATATCCTCAAAAATGCCGCAATCAGTATTGGCGGCCTGGTAGTTTTCGCCTGTTGTGTTCTGCTGCTTGAACGTTTGCTGCGCATTTTTGAGATCGTAACGAACTCATCCAACCCCGGCGCGGATGCCTCGCGGATGATCGTAAACCTGCTGCCTTACTATCTCGGTATGGCTGTCCCGATCGCGCTGCTTCTCGGCACAATCATCACCATTGACAAGCTCTCCAAGTCATCAGAGCTCACGGCGGCGCTCGGCGCAGGTGTTTCGCTGTTTCACATGACAAAGCCGTTTCTCCTGCTCGCAATTTTTATGTCCGGTCTGACAATGTTTGTCGAAGGCTATTTTCAACCCGTGGGGCGCTATAAATACCGGCAGACCTTTGACCAAGTAAAACAACAGAGTTTCACCGCGGCTCTGCGCGAAGGTACATTTACTGAGGTCGGACCCCGAACATTTTTTGCTGGAACGGATGGCAAGAACGGCGAGATCGGGCCAATATTCATCTACGAAACCGTGGACGAAGAGGACGGCACAACAGGGTATAGAATAACAACGGCGGGCATCGGTGAAATCAACGTCATTGAGGGCTCACCAATTCTAAATTTGTCGAAAGGCCAAGCCTTCCCGATCGTCAACGGTCGATTATCGGGTCAGGTTTCCGCTGACAGCACAGCCATATCCAGACCCGCCACCTTGGAAACCTACCGCGTGCGCGGCGAAGATGAGCGGGAAATGACCTCGCTCGAACTCTTTGAAAATCGTCACGGAACGGAGAAGACAGAAGTTGATCAAAACACGAATAACGCAATGCTGCACTTACGCCTGTCCAAAGCCGCATTACTGCTTTTACTGCCCTTCATTGCGGTTCCTTTCGGGCTTAATTACGGGCGCAATCCGTCTTCTGCCGGTATTTTTGTCGGAGTCGTTTTTTTGGTCTCGCTGCAAAAAGCATTAGAATTTGCGCAATCTCTCGGCGCTGCCGGTAAAATACCGCCCTGGCTCGGGATTTGGGGCATCATCGCGGCAGTCGCTGTTTTCGCTTTCGTCCTATTCTGGAAGAGCGCCTATAAGATGGGCCAACCGCCGCTCACATCTTTCTCACATTGGGTTGGTCATATTAAAGGCGAAATCATCAGCGGATTTCAAAATCTAACCGGCCGGAAGCGTGTGGAACGCGATGTTTAAACTCGCAACTTACATCACCAAAACATTTATACTCACTTGGCTGACACTGGTCTTCGGATTTTTAGCGCTCATTGGCCTTCTCGACAGCCTCGCAAATGGGGCTGATATTGCAAAAAGCGGCGGCGGCTTCTCGGACACTTTCCGCTATATGTTTTTGCGCGCACCCGTCATTTTTGACCGTATCTTCGTTTTCACACTCGTCGTGGCAACACTTATGGTTTTCGTCAAACTTATCCGGAATCACGAACTTGTCGCCCTTCTCGGCTTTGGCATCTCTGCCACAAAACAAGTTTTGCTCATGACGCCCGGCGTGGTCGGCGCGTCAATCATCTCAATATTGTTCATCGACATCGCCATGGCTCCGGCTGTCCGGTCCCTGCAAACTTGGGGTATTGGCGAGTATAAGGTAAAAAACATAACCCCCGACAATCCGCTATGGATGGAAGATAAGGGCCGAATTATTCGCGCCACGGAGCGCATTGGTTACGATACACTCGGCGATTTGAAGTTTTTTATCAGAGACGAAAACGGAAATGTTGACCGCATCTGGCATGTCGAGACGGCGGTCTATCAAGATCCAAATTGGCTGCTAACGGGCGTCGAGCAAATCGAAGTCAAAGACGCGGACGGTGAAACGCGGCAACTCACCCCACTTGAGGGCACAAGGATTTGGGAGACGCGCCAGACCCCGACATCCATCGCGCGGCTGACGGCCGAACCTCGCGATCTGTCTCTCGCTGAAATGCGTAATTTTTCCAAGCGTGGAAATAGCGGATCAAAACCGAGCTTTGCGTATAAGTTCTGGCATGCACACCGCATAACCCGCCCACTCGCCGCCTTCATCCTCCTTATCGCCTGTGCGGCTCTTATGCAGCGGACAGGACGTGAGGATACGGGGAATAAGACCTTGATTTTAGGCATTACAATGGCCTTCGTCTTTCTTATCTTTGACGGCGCTATGGCCACCTTTGCCGCTTCGGGCGGCGTGGCCGTTTGGCCGTCCATAGCCCTGCCGCTTCTCGTCTTTGGTATCGGGGGGGCATTTATGCTCTTGCGGACTGAAACGCTTTAGGCGGCCTGCGTGAACCGTCTTTTCATCGTTAACATCTTGTCCGAGCGTGTGGCGCGTAAAGGTTCGGTGCTGGAACCACTGGCGGCTGAGACCGGAACAAACTGCTTCCGGCTTGACCCGTTTGACGCTCTGCCCTCAGCCGTCACTCAGGCTGCGAAAGACGGCATTGACCATGTTATTATTGAGGGCGGTGACGGTACAGTCCAAGGCGTGATTTCCGCCTTTCTCTATCAAACGGATAAGTTCGACACGTTTCCATCATTTTCAATCGTGCCAGGCGGCATGACCAACCAAGTGGCCAAAAATATCGGCCTGAAATCCGCAAGCGCGCGGTCGGTCAGGCAAGCCTTGAATGGCCCTATGGATGCCGTCGACATGCCGTTGCTGCGTGTCTTCGATAGTGATGGCCCCAAATATGCAGGTTTTCTTTTCTCAACCGGCGCCATCCCTCAAATTACGCGTTACACGACCGGGGAGTTGCACCGCAAAGGGATTGGCGGGTCCGCAGCTGTTCTCGGCGGTATCCTTAAAGGCGTGCGCGGCGATGATGAGACCCTCATGCAAATCACCCCTGTGCGCATGGAAGGCCTCTATGAGGGTCCCCATTTGGGAACTGTCGTGACCACCCTTCCCAGTCTTATCATGGGGCTGGATCCCTTTTGGGGAGATGGCGATGAGCCCCTGAGAGTGACATGGGTTGACGGCAGCTATAAAGGCCTTGCGCGAAATATGGTGCAAGTTTGGATGGGATTAAAGTCCAAAGACCGAACACCGGACGGACTCTATTCCAAGCGCGTCAATGAAATTTCCTATCATTATGAGGGCAATATCGTTCTCGATGGAGAGTTTCTTTCAATTCCGTCAGGTAAGTTTACTATTCGCGCGACCCGTCCCGTGACATTCTTACGCTAACATGAAATCTGTGCTCGATATCATCAAGTCGGAAACGCTCGACCCACCTGCCCGCGTGACGGAAGTCATGAACCTTATTCGAGGGCGTCATGATGGCCGCGTTCAGGCCATGGTCTATTACGGCAGTTCCCTGCGAGAGCTGGATAATTCCGAGAAAATGCTCGACTTTTATGTGCTCGTAGACAGCTACCGCAAAACCCATGGCACCGGGCCGCGTGCACTTATCAACCGCTTCATCCCGCCTGCCGTCTATTATGTTGAGCACACATCCGGTGACGGAACGATTTCGACCTGTAAATATAGCATCTTGAGCCTGTCTGAGTTTGAGAAGCGTTGCAGCACGCGCGCATTTCTTAGCCAAGTCTGGGGTCGGTTTTCCCAACCGTGTGCCGTGTTATGGGCCAAAAATGATCGCGTTTTAGAGCGAGTTTGGGCGGCACGCGTGGTGGCTGTGGAGACTATGGCAGGCGCGACGGCCCCGCTTCTGGACGGCTCCGCGACAGCGGCTGAAATTTGGGGCCGCGGATTTTATGAGAGCTACCGTACCGAACTTCGTCCCGAAAGCTCAACCGGACGCAGTGAGGAAATCGTGGCGCGGTTTGAAGATCGTTACGCCGCGATAACAGCAGGCCTCTATGGCGCGCCGAATGCCGCCGGCATATTCACACTCCCTGTGGCCGGAAAATCACGCGCGAAACGCCGCTGGTTATTTCGGCGCATTCTGGGCAAACCCGCTGCTGCCCTCAGGGTGTTATTGGGCGCGGCTACATTTGACGGCGGCATAGATTACGTCGCGCGGAAAATTGAAAATCATTCAGGCGTGCAGCTCAATCCAACACCCGCACAGCGCAAACATCCTGTGCTGCACTCACCGGTTCTGTTTTGGAAAATCTGGCGCCAAGGCGCGTTTAGATAATAACGCGTTTAGATAATGCCGTGTTTAGCAAAAGCCGCGTTTAATAAGCTATTCAGCCGCCTGAAGCTTGCTCATCATACCCGTCATAATTTCGGCCTGACTGGCTTTCAGTCTCGCAAAGGCATCAATGATGATTTTGACGTCGGCTTCCGTGTGCGCCGCTGACAAGGAAATACGCAGTAAGCTGGAGCTTTGCGGCGTTCCGGGCGGGACGGCGAGGTTCACATAAACGCCGTTTTCCATGAGCCAATTCCATTCCATCGCGGCCACGCCCTCATTCGGACGACGGACGGCGATAACCGGGCTTGGGTCAGCACAAAGATCAAAGTCGAGCGCTTTCAATCCGGCGTGAAGCTGCTGCGCGCGGACTTTGAGATTATCGCGTAAATGACTGCCGGATTTGATTTTTTCGACAGCAACTCGCGCTGCGCAAATGTTTGCAGGCGTCGCAGAAGCCGTAAACATATAAGGGCGCATGACCTTTCGCGTGATTTCAAATTCTGGATGTATGGAGGCGCAGAATCCGCCTACCGAGGCTAGAGATTTCGAAAAAGTTCCGGAAATAAAGTCAACTTTTTCCAAAACGCCTTGCTCTTCTGCAATGCCGCAACCCGTCGGGCCAAACACGCCATAACTATGCGCTTCGTCGATGAAGAGATAACCGCCGTGACGATGAGTCACGTCAACAAATTCATCGACGGGCGCGATATCGCCAAACATGGAGTAAAGGCCTTCGATCACGACCAGCGCGTTGCCGCCCTCAATCTCGCCCTGACGGCGCAATCGTTTATCCAAGTCTTCGGGATTATTATGACGGAAGCGGATGGTGGAGGCATTCGTTAGACGGGAGCCGTCAATGATACAGGCATGCGCATCTGCGTCCATGAAGATAACGTCTTTATCGCCCGCCAAGCCAGAAATCGCGGCCAGGTTGGTCTGATATCCCGTTGTAAAGACAATGCAGGACGGCATGTTGAAATGCTCTGCCATCGCTTTTTCCAGATCCGTATGCTCCGCATATGTACCGTTGGCAACGCGAGAGCCTGTTGTGCCTGTACCATGCTCATCTATCGCTTTTTTCGCAGCGGCGCGGCAATCTTCATCAAAGGTCAGTCCCAAATAATTATTCGTTCCCGCCAGCAGAATTTCTTGATTTCCGATGCGTCCGCGCGTGGCAGAGAGAATGTCGTCAAATTCGACCCCCAGTGCATCTGCGCCAATCTTCATCATCATGTCCACACGCGCTTGTAGCGGCGCATATTTGTCGAATAATTTTGTCATGCGGTCTCTTTAGCTTCGCAGCCTAAGCCGTCAAACCTTTTACGGCTATCACTAACTCGCCGACGGTTTTAATGTCAGAGACCATCTCCATCGGAATGGAGATATCATAGTGATCTTCAAGTTCCATGATGAGATCGAAAACGGCCACAGAATCGACTTCCAAGTCAGACATAATACCGGAAGAATTCTCAATTGGATGGTTCTTCGGGTTATAGGGCTTCAGCAATTCACAAATTTTGTCGTAAATTTCGGAATTTGTCGGTGCATTCATGGATTCGTCCCATCAAAAAATTTGAGGGGCGATACCAAACGAGACAAGGCGCGTCTAGATAAGGGGTCAGCCAGAGTCGCCAGATTTGGACACCACTGTGAGGGTCTCATCAGACTGAAGATCAATGATTCCGCCCTCCAGGAACTTCGCCTTTACACGCGCGCGGGAGAGTTTGCCGGAGCTTGTAATAATCATTGTAGATCGCGGCACGAGCATAAGCCGCACAGGAACGCCCACTTCGAGGCGAATGGCGGCGGTCACAGCCGTGTAAATCTCTTCAAGGAGTTTCGGATCGCGCGTCCGGCATTCAAGCAGCAGCATAATGTCTTTTTCGTCACCGACGCCGCCAATGGCAAAAGCGCAGGCCCGCCCACATCTGTGCGGCGCAGCGGCTTGCGCAGCCCATTCAATGTCTTGTGGCCAAATGTTGCGCCCGTGCCAGAGGATCAAGTCCTTGAACCGTCCGGTGACAACCAACTGATCTTCCAACCAATATCCGGCGTCACCTGTATCGAGCCAGCCATCCTTGAAGAATGAAGCTTCTGTTGCCTGGGTGTTGCGAAAGTAGCCGGGAGAGACAGATGGTCCGCGCAAGCAAACGCGGCCAACCAATTTTTCCCCGAGAATATTATTATCAAAATCCCGAATTTCAACCTCATGGTTGGGCAAAACCTTACCGCACGCGACGAAAGTCCGGCGGTCCTCATCGCGGGTGACATCAGATGCCTCGACGGCCTCGGATGTTCTCGTGTAGCGGGACATGTCTATTGTATGCTTGAGGAGTCCTTGGCCAAGCGGCGCAAATGTCGCAGCCAATGTTGTCTCCGCGAGACCATAAGACGGTGTAAATGTCCCGGCTCCAAAGCCCATATCCCCGAACAACTCTTGAAACTCCGTCAATGGCTCTGGACGCACCATATCACCACCTATACCGGCTACCCGCCAGCTGGAAAGATCAAGTTCTCTGTCATTGCGCCAGCGACGCACGCAGAGCTCATATCCGAATGTCGGTGAGTAAGAGAGCGTCGATTTATGATCGGAAATCAACTGCAGCCAAGTTATGGGGCGGCGCGTGAAATCCTGCGGGTCGATAAAGTCGACCGTTAACTGGCAAACCACCGGAGCCAACATACACCCGATCAAGCCCATGTCATGATAGAGCGGCAACCAGCTGGTCGCGCGGTCAATCTCAGTGATTTGCATGCCGTGTTCAGTAATGCCGAAGCAATTTGCGCAAACCGAGGACTGGGTTCCTATAATCCCTTTGGGCGAAGACGAAGACCCTGACGAATATTGGATATAGCACAGATCATCCTTGCCAAACGGACGCAGCGTCTCACCCTTTGGTAAATCATCCATGCTTTCAAAGGTCATAACCGGTATAGCTTGATCATTCAGCGCGGAGCGCATGATTGGCTCCATGGATTCAGGACAGAACAAGGCGTGGAAATCGCCGGTATCGGCCATACGCTGAAGCTGGCGCTCATAAGAAGATCGTCCGCCCAATGTCACAGGCAGTGGAACCGGAGCCGCAACAAGACCTGCATATTGGCAAGCGAAAAACATGACCGCAAACTCGGGTGTTGAAGTTGCCGCGATGCCAATTCGCGCGTCCTTTTCCGCGAAAAGGACTAAATGCTTGGCCATCTCTTTGGCTTGAGATTGCAGATCGGCGTAGGATAGCCGCGACTTTAAACGCGCTTTTCCATCAAAATAGTTGAAACCCGTCTTAGCCGTAGCGGCGTAATCCAGAGCGTCGCAAAGTGTATCAAAATCACCGCGTCTGAGCGGGATTCCGCGGCTCGTAGGCAGGGGAATCATATCGATATCGGCGTCCGATGGGGGCATTATAAACTCATTTATTCCGCCGTTTACACGGCTTTCACAAGACTCGGGCTCAATAAGCTATTAACCATAGATGTAAAGACGACCCTAATAGCCGTCTAAACCTTTCCGGTTCATATCATAGTGACCCCTAAAGGCGTTTCACGGGCTGTTACGATATGTGACAGTTTTGTTGCAGTTTATGACAGCCATGTCGAGTGTTCGGTCAGAAAAACCACCATGGTGGACACGGGCCTATCGAGATAGTTTGGCGCAACAATTACAGGTTTGACAGACGATACGTCTGCTTGGTGGGCGATACTGGGATTGAACCAGTGACCCCTGCCGTGTGAAGGCATGAGCTTATTTTTTAAGCCTCTGAAATTCATACCTTTTATTTCCACACTCTCAAAACTGACCAAGAATTGACCAAATTATTCATCCGCCCAGCCATGCGCTTTGACTCTTTTCGCGATGTCCGGACTGGCAACATGCGTGTAATTTTCGACCATGGCGACGGTTGACCAGCCGCCATTGGCCTGCAATTTAAACAAATCCGGTTCCAAAGAATATTGCCATGTTGCCCAAGTGTGACGGAGTGCGCGGAGGCTGATCGGCGGGATTCCCGTCCGTTTCGTCATCCGGTCAACGCGTTGGCGCGGTCCATAGAATCGCCCGTCCGGGGATCGCGCGTAGGGCTGACCGTTCCCGTTTAGGAAAACAAAATCATCAGCCCCTCGCCTTTCCGGCATGACCGCCCTGCCCCGCCGCCCCATGTCATAAGACCGCACCCGACCGCCTTTGGTCTTCCAAAGGACAACCCGTTTGTTGTCCCGTCCGACCTGCCCCCAGGTCAGCGTCGTCACTTCGGAAGGCCGCGCCCCGGTCGCAACAAAGAACGTCAACATCGGTTCAAGATCCCCTGCAGCGGCCAAGACGGTTTCGATCCGTTCGGGTTCATACCATTCAAAGGCGGCTTTGACGGTCTTGGCTTTGCGAACTTTGAACGGGACCATCATCCGTTCCTCGGCAGCATGATTTAAGATCGCCGAAACCAAAGTGAAAAAATGACGGTTCACGGTCGTCGCCGCTTGCGTTGTAAACAACTGATCAGCCGTCCGCCGCAGCGTTCCATTCGTGATGTCCGCCAGTGGCATGTCGGCCAGGGCCTGCAACACGCTCGGAAAATAATGATAAGTTGTGGAATTCCCGCCCGCTGACATCCAACTGATCGCAGCATCGGCGAAGGTCGTCGGGTCTTCATCCGGCGGCGGCGGCAAAGGTTTCCCTGCGGGCGTGATCCCATAAACCTGCCCAAAGATTTGAGCGGCCCGCGCCTTTAATATCAGGCGCGCTTCTGACTTGCTGCGAGTTCTAGCGCTTTCGTTAACCGTGACGCCGTGGACGGTGCCGCGGATGCGCCAGATGCCCGACGCCCTTTGGTCGAGGTGCAACACGGATCAGTTTCCAAATGCTGCAGCAATCGCCGCATGTGAACCGCCGTCAACCGGCGCGGCCCCTGCCCGATGCGCAGGCAACAGCCCAGCGCGTCGATTTCGGTCCGCAATTTGCGCAGGTTTTGACCAAGCGTTTTCGCGGCCTCGACATCCGAAATCGTTTGAAACTCTGCAATGTTGACGGTGCGGCGCGACATCAACCAAGGCCCCTTGCCGCGCAGACGCGGTCAAAGGCGGCGTCTGCGTCGCCTGATTTATTCCATTCGGCCAACCAAATATCGGCCTGCGCCTTGGCATCCGATTCGGTTTCCGTCCCTGCGACAACCCGAACCCATTTGGATTTGCGTTCCACCGCACCCCAAAAGAACCCGGCGGCAGGATCACCCGACGGCGTCGTCGCAGGGCGAATGTGGATGTCGATGGCGGCGGGCAAGCGTTTAGGCCGCGTCGTTGCCATTTGGCGTCACGTCCGAAACTGGAAGACTGCCCGCGGCCTGATTGGAATGACGGTTCAGCTGCGACAGATTTTCCTGCGCCGCCAGGATGCGCTGGGTTTCGATCCGCGCGCCCAATCCGTTCACGCGCCTGATCGCGGCGTTGACCGCATTGGCGCTGGCCGCAGTTGGGTTCAGATTGTCCAGAACAGCGAGCCGAAGGGATATGTTCAGCGCGTCGATTTGTTTGCGCTGCAAGGCGCGCCCTCGCGCTGTCATGCTGGACGTGCGGGCCGGGCTGCCGATGTGCGGCGTGGATTTGGACATGATGTTCTCCTATTTCGGAGACATAAAAAGTCCATTTATTTTGGATTGTCAATAGGTTTTGTCCATTTAAAATGGATAGAGTCTGTGATCGGTGGACCTGCGACGCCATATTTCTGGGCCTAAAACTGCGCATGATCCATCGGCAAGATCGAAGTGACCTGGACGTCGGCGATAGGTTTCACATCCGGATTTAAGCTGACCAGATTGAAGACCCCGAACCGGCTGCCCTTATTTAGAATCTTAAACAACACGCGTCCGTCGGCCAGCTGGGCGATGCAAACTCGCCCGACATAACGTTCGACATGTTCGTCCATAACCGAATAGAAAATCAAGGTGCCGTGCGGAAACGCTGGTTCCATGGAATTGCCATCCAACATCACCGCTTCGGTTGTCGGTTCCGGCTTAAATGTCGTTTGAATTTCGTCATAAATATCCCCGAAAGGCGTGAAGGCTGACGCCGCGCCGACATATCCGCGCATCGGCACGGTCCAGGTGCCGCCATCATTCGCGGGTTGGTCATCGCCCTGCCCTTGATGGGCCCAAGTCTCCCCGCTTTCGCCGAATTGCAATTTAGGTGTCGGCATTCCCAAGGCCTCCGCCAGCTTTTTCATAGCCTTTGGGCGCGGGACAGAAACATCCTTTTCCCAGGAACTGACTGACGTCTTTCCTACGCCAACCAGATCGGCCAACTCTTGCTGCGTCAATTTTTTGGCGGTTCGGGCCGCCTTCACCCGTGACCCGAAACTCATCGGACGCCCCCCGACATTGGCGGTGATGCAGATAGTCCAATAAAAATGGACAAACACGGTTGACAAGTCCATTTTAAATGGACATTGAAGCCCCTATGAAGTCCAACACCAACATCACGCCTCCGGCCATGGCCGCGCGCATCCCGTCTGACGCCCGCGAAAATGCTGTGCGGTTCATCACTCATGTTTTCTTCGGCGGATCGCAGGCTAATCTTTGTCGCGAAATGGCTTGGAACCCGACGACGGTTTCTGCCCGCGCTGCGAAAGGCGGGTTCACGGCTGACCAACAAACTGCGCTTCTGGAAAAATCTGATGCGCAAGGTTGGGGCATTCGGCCCGCGCATTTCTTTCCGGAACGCCTGTCCGATTTGGATGTCCCGCATCCCAAGGATGTCACGGTTTCGAATGACAATCCCCAGGCGGTCACCGCCTGATGTCTTTCCGTCTTCAACCCAATTGGGCGCGTCGTTCCTTCGCGCGTCCTGACCAAGGGGGCAGCGCCCCGCTCCGTTCAATCTGCGGCTTTCCAAAGAGCCTGTCATTTTGTCCTCGCTTTGTTTGTCGTTTCGCACCTGCAGACCTAGCGGCTTGGTCGAATTTTTCCAACTGGAAAGCCCGCTGCGCTTTCCATGCAACGCAATTGATTGCGTCCAACCGTGAAAGCTGCACCGCATGACCCGTCTTGAAACCCATCCCGCCCTGCCCCGCCGCGTTGTTTGTCAATTGATGCGGCGCCTGACGACTGCCTGCGGCGGCGTTGTCGAATCCGGCGGCGTGTTGGACCTGTCCAAATCCCGCATCGGGCAATTCCAAGACCCGAACGGGACGGCCAGTCCGACGGTCGCGCAAGTCCTCGCGCTGGAAATCTACTGCGGCGAGCCCATCTTCACCCGCGCGATCGCCAAGGCCCAAGGCTTTGCCCCGATGGACGATGCGGGCGCGCCTGACCTGACAACCCAGGCGATTGATTTGACGACGCTGACGTCGAACCTGGCCGCAACGGCGGCGCGCGCCATGGCCGACAATCACCTTTGCGAGAATGAAGCGGACCTGTTGCGCAAAGCCCGCCACGAAATTGATCTGGCGTTGGAAAAAATCGACGCGCGCACCACGTCGGTCCTGCAGCTGTCCAAGCGGCCCGCCGCGCAATGACGCCGCATCGGTCAACCGTTTTCCAAACCGACCCTGACGACGCCTTGCGCGACGCCCATCGGCGCTGCGTGCCGTTGATCACCGCGATCGATGCCGTGGCCAAGGCCCCGGATTCCCATCCTGCGCAGATGCAGCTTTTGAAAGCCTTGGACAGCGTCAGCCGCGACGACGTGTTTGAAATCGCCATCAGCGATTCCCTGGCGCAGCTGGTCCTGACCCTTTGCCACATGCTGGGCGGGCCGGTGACCCCTGCCATCCGCGCGGTTCTGGCGTCGGCCCTGACCGGACTGGACGCTGCGGGATGGCGCAAAGCCCAGAACCGCCCGCCGCCGCCGCGTCTTCGCACCGACCTTTACGCCTAAGCGCCAACCCCTTCCCAAACCCCTGCCCCAACGGAGACCCAAGATGACACCCCGACATTCCAAGCCTGCAACCCGTCGCGGCAAACGCTCCGAAATCAAACTGGAACTCCGGACGTTGAAACGCGGCGTCACGAAACGCGAATTTCTGGGCCTCTGCACGGATGTCCAGACCCGCAGGATCACCGAACTGACCGCCCAACTTTAACCGCCGCCATCCCCTTCCTTCACCCCAACACAAAAGGCAAAGCCATGACCCGAATTCCCGCACTTGAAGACATCCAGCCCTCGGCCATCCCCGCCAAATTAAAAGGCGCGCTCGCCATCGTGGGATTAAAAATCCTGCAGGCGCGGTCCCGCCGTGAACCCGCGCCCGTGGTTCTGACCGACGCGGAACGGACAAATCTTGGCCTGATTTTGGACTGCGGTCCCATCATGCAATCCGTCACCTTCCCCGCCCTGAATGGCGCCGCGCGCGTTGCGACAATTATCGGGCGTTTTGAAAGCGCCTGCCTGCCCGAAGATGTTTTCAATGCCATGGTCAAGCGCGGCCTGATCACAAACGGCGCGCAGATCACCGACGCCGCCCGCGCTGCCCTCGCCGACGAAGGCATCACCGCCTAGATCATGGCGGGCCGTTTCGACATTGATGCAATCCGGCAGCTGAACCCGCCGCGCAGCGTGTTTTCCAAACTCGGGATTCCGCACATGGTCCGCGGCGACCGGATCAAGGCCGACTGTCCCGGATGCGGCAAGTCGAACAAATTCGATTTCAGCATTTCGAAACAGGTTTATTCCTGTTTCGGCGGCGGGTGCGAATTCGGTCATGGCCGCGCGGGCATCATCGATTTTGTGATGGATGTTTTGAACCGCGACTTTGTCGAGGCCTGCAAATTCCTCGGCGGCGAAAAGGACCTGACGGACGCCGAAAAACAAGACGCCGCCAAACGCCAACGGATGCGCGAGGCCGCCGTCAAGAAAGCGGAAAACATCCGCCTGCGCCGCACCCGAAAACACATGGAAAAGATTTTGGACCAATGCCAACCGGGCGAAGGTTCGTTGGCCCAAACCTATCTGGAAACCCGCGGTCACGCCCGTGGCATCAAAGCCTTGGGCTGGCCAACCGATTTGATGTTTCACCCCGGACTGGAAGCCTTTGTCGGCGACGGCGATGACAAATGCGCGGCGGGCACGTTTCCGGCGCTGATTTCAAAGGGACGAAACGCGAGCGGCAAACTGGTCCTGTTGCACCGCACTTACTTGCAGCCCGCGCCAGACGGCGGAATGATGAAGGCCGCGCCCGTCCTGCCCGATCATCTGGCAGACGATTGGAACGCCAAACAAATGGTCGGGGTTTTGTCGCGCTGCGATTCAGGCGTGTTTTTGGGCGCGACGCCTGACGTCACCCATGACCCGACCCTGCCCGTCTTGGTCGCGGAAGGGATTGAATCGACCTTGGCCCTCGCAACGGCGGGCGTGTCCGGCGCATTTTATGCGGCGCTGTCTTTGGACCGCGTCATCGGTCGGCCTTCCTCTGCGCGGCGCGGAATGGAAGGCTGGCGACCGCCGGAAGCGGGCCGCCCAATCATCATCGCCGCCGACAATGATTTGTCGCCCGTCCCGCCCGCTTTCCCCTGCGGTCTGGACCGGGCGCAAAGCCTGTTCAGCAAAGCCAAATCGCGTCTGGCCGAATTGGATTTCGCGGTCGAGGTCGTCTTCCCGCCCGCAGGCTGCGACCCCGAGGATTGGCTGACCCATCGCCCCGAAAATCAATCCGTCCCGGCGCCCCCTGATTCCGCCGCAGACGTCGAAATCACCGTCATCAAAACAGACAAAACAGAAAGCGAGGCCGCATGACGCCACGGTCCCATCCTCTTCACTGGCCGCGCGATCGTGGCCGGACTCCTTGGAGTCAACGTCGGGCGTCTGCCTTTAGTAAACGCGTCGGCCATGTCTCGCGAGACCTCTCGATTGAGGACGCTTGTCGTCGATTGCAGCATGAGTTGGATGCCCTGGGTGTGGATGAATTTATCCTGTCGACCGATGCCAGGCCACGACTGGACGGCATCCCACGATCTGACGGCATTGATGACCCAGGCGCGGCGCTCTATTTTAATCACAAAGGCAAAGACATTGTCTTCGCCGGTGATGTTTTCGAACGTCTCGCTGACAACATTGCGGCCATTGCCAAACACATCGACAGCTTGCGCGGCCAAGACAGATGGGGCGTGGGAACCATCCGGCAGGCCTTCGCTGGATACGCGGCTTTGCCAAGCCCTGACCCGCATTGGACACTCTTGTTTGAGTTACCCGCCGATGCACCCAAAGCCGATATCGAGGCAGCATACCGTCGCCTTGCAAAAATCCATCATCCGGATGTCGGCGGTTCATCTGCTGCGTTTGCACAAGTTGAACGCGCCCACGATCAAGCCCTTAGAGATATCGGAGTCAAATCATGACCGCCGCCCTCGCCGCGACGTTTTCATCCGAGGAATTAGACTTTCTGCAATCCGCTTGGTCCGTCCAGTCCGCTCGCGAAATTGCGGATTTTCTGACCCGTCCGCCAGCCGTCATCACATCGGTCGCGGGCCATCTTGGCTTGGTCAAACCATCCGCTCGAATCGCGCTTTCCGGAAAGGAAATATCATGACCCCGACTCTGCCCGTCCTGCAATCGCGCATCGGACGTTGGGCGATCGAGACGTTTGGACCGACGCCGTCCGCCGTTCACGCCGCGCGGATGGACCGCGAAATGGCGGACATTCATGATTGCATCGCGACCGGAAACATGGACGCCCTGGGCCGCACGATCGCGGGCGTCTTGGTCGTGGCCTTGGCCCTCGCCGACAGCGCCGACATCGACCTGACCGCGGCCCTGATGGCGGAACAAGCCGAGAATGAGGCCAGCCAATGGCAGCAAGACAGCTGGGGCCAGTGGATGCGCAACGGCGACGGGTCGGTTTCTGAAACCCAGACCGCGCGGATGATTGCCAAGTTGGTCGGCGGCGGGTCCGTCACCCCGCGCGAAGGCGTCGCCATTCTTTGCGCTTTGGGGGCCAGCTTCCCCGCCGCCCGCGCCTATCTGATCGCAGCGGGTGCCGCCGCGCCGGAGGATTTTCACGCGCAGCGGATGGATGACCTGGTCCCGGCCCGCCGCTTGGTCCCGCCGCTGCGCCCCGCTGGCGAAGACGGTCGCACCGTCATCACAATCGCCCCCGCCGATGCGCTGGGCGCGGACATGGCCTGGACCACCCCTGAAACGGATGCAGGTTAAAGATGCGCGATTGGTCCATCACTTGCGAGGATGCGCGCGATTTCCTCGCGCGTTTGAAGGCCCGCCCTGCGGCGTCGCGGCCCAAGGTTCTGTTTTCTGATCCGCCTTACGAATTGGAACAGGGCGGGCGAAGCAAAACGGCGAACCATGTCATGATGGGCGGAAAGTTTTCCAAGGAATCCTACGTCAATGACGGCAAGATTTGCGACGTTGATCTGGATTGGGAGGATTGGGCGAAGCCTGCCTTTGAAGCGCTTGCCCCGCAGGCCGAGGCAATCATCATGTGCAATGACAAACATGTTGGCCGCGCGCAGCGGGCCTTTCATGCGGCGGGTTTCCGGACCCATAATATTCTTTACTGGCGCAAAAATGATCACGGCGTGTCCGTCGTCAATCGGTGGATGCGCAAAGACACCGAATACGCGCTTTACCTCTTCAAAGGCCACGCGCGGGCCGTGCAAAAAGGTTTCCGGCATTTGGGCCAAGGCGTCTCGACCCCTGATTTCGTTCCCTTCTGGCCCATCCTAAATTCGAAAACGGGCGAAGCGAAACCGCACCCCAATGAAAAGCCCGTCAAGCTGGGCTTGGAATGGATGGGCGCGATTACTCGCCCAGGCGAAACCGTCATCGATCCGTTTTGCGGGTCCGCCAGTTTCGGTGTCGCGGCCTCCGCTTTGGGCTTTGATTTTCTGGGCTGCGAAAAGAACGCCGACATCGCGGCCTCGGCGAGGGTCCGCCTGGCGCAAACAGCGGAAACATCGACCCTGGATTTGATGGCGCGGTTTGGCGGCACTGCCAGTTTCGATTTCGCCGCCCCGTTTTACGGTGCCTCGGCATGACCCGTCTTGACCCGCGATCGGAACGCACGTCCCGGCGGGCCTTGGTTCTGGCGCGCTTTCCGCTGGCCGCTTCCATTGAGTTTTGCAGTGTCGGCCCTCCGCCATCTGACCCCGCGCGCCTGACCTGCCCGTCCTGCCGCGCGAAAGCGCCCGCCATTCTGGCCCGCCGTCTTTGCGCAGGCCGCCGCCGGTATCGCGTGCGGGAATTATCGGCGGCCACGTCGCTGCATTGTCCAGCCTGCGGCACGGATGTCGACGCCATTGGCTACGTCATGGCGGCGAAAAACTGGGCGTCATTGGACCGCGCGCTGGACCAGATTGAACGCTGGCAATCCGGTCAAATCACCGCGGTCCCGCCCCGCGCGCCCGTCCCGAAATTCTTTTGTGTGAAGGCCCCATGACCTTGCAACCCGCTGCCCAACCTTGGCCAAACCCCGTCCCCGCTGCCGCGCCCGCGCCTGTCCCGCCGACACCGCCTGCTGCGCCCTCGGGCCAGGACATCGCCAAAGAACATGCCGCTTTTCGCGCGCGGATTGTGCGGTCAACCGGCGAACCCGTCGCGCGGTATTTTGAAATCAATCGCGACCTGATCATCGACATGCACCACGCCAATGTCGGTCGCAGTGAAATGGCGCACATTTTGGGCATCGGGCGCATCGGCCAATTCGAACGGGCGCTGAATGTCACAAAGCTGACGCGGTCAGCCTTGGGTCTGCCGAAGCTGCCCGGCAATGGTCCCGCCGCGCGGCGTCATGAGAAAATGCGAATTTGGACACCGTTCGAAGATTTCCACGTTCGGCGCGGGTTCACCTGCGGCATCCTCGTGGAGTCCATCGGCGCAATCATTTCGCGCTCCGGTGACGAAGTCTTGGCCCGCGCGCGGGATCTGAAACTGGGCGAAGATGGGTCGGGCCTTTGGACGTTCCAGCCCTGCGCCCGCCTGCGCGGAATCGCGCAGCGCGCCTTTGATGCCGCCCATCAAATCATCGGATCGCATGTGTCCGAGTTCCGGCAGGAATGACCGTGACAGACACGCCGGAGATTTCAACCCCAGACCCCGACCCGTCCGCGACCGACGACGCGGACGTTCTGAATGCGGGCGCGATGCGCGGCGCCGTCGCCGCTGCCCTTGGCCGTCTTCACGCGGGCAAGGACTCGGCGCGTGCGGAACCCGAAGGACCTTTGGGCGACACCCCGACCCCGGTCGGGGCTGACGCAGGCGATGACGACGAAGACAAACCTGTTTTTCTTTGGGATGTCATTCCGTTCAAAGACCTGACCGAAGATCAAAAACGCGCGCGGTTGGATGTGAATGATCAGGGCATGGCCTTGCGCCTGTCCCATTATTCGGACGGAGAAATTCTTTACTGTCCGGCCCTTGGCTTTCTGGTCTGGGACGGTCACCGATTCAAAGCCTGCGAAGAAAAAGACACCTTCGCCCGCCGCCGCGTCATGGCCCTCGCCGCGCCGCTGCGCAAAATAGAATATCCGGCGTTGATGACGGCGGGCCTGACGGAATCAGAAAACCTTTTGTCCGAAGTCGATCGCGACGGGGCGTTCAAGGCAGCGCTGAAACGCGTCAGCAAATTCTATTCGTCGACGACGCAGCTGGGCAATGCCGCCAAACAAAAATCCATCTTGGACGTCGCGTCAAAGATGCCCGAATTTTATGTCGATTTCGACGTGCTGGATGCGGCCCACGGCGATTTGAACACGCCGTCGGGGGTCTTGCCCCTCCCGCTGTCTTCGCCGTCCCGTGAAGACGACGTTGACGTGACAGACGAAGACGTTCGCCGCCATGACATTCAGCGCGCGTTCGAAAGCCTGCGTCCGAGACCGTCGATCACCGATGACGCCGTCACGCGCCTGACGGCGGGCACCTTCGACGTCGCCGCAATTGCCCGCGATGATGACCTGGCCCCGAACTGGCGCAAACATTTGATGGCCGTTTTGCCCGACCCAAAAATGCGCAAAGCGTTTCAACGCGTCTGCGGGTCCAACCTGGTTAGCTTTAACCCGAAAAACGAATGGTTCATCTGGCGCGGTCCGGGCGGCGACGGCAAGTCTGTCACCCTGCGCGCGGTGATGAATGCGATCGCGGATTTCGGCGTCATGGCGAATGTCAAAACCTTCATGACCGACAATTCCAGCGGCGGCGACAAAGCCCGCAATGATTTGATGGCACTGGCGGGCGGCACCCGCATGGTCGCCATTGCCGAGCCCAGCCCGACGCAGGAATTGGACGGCGGTTTGATCAAGGCCCTGACCGGCGGCGAAGAACAATCCAATCGCGGAAATTACGGCGCGCAGACAACGTGGACGCCGCAATGGAAATTGCACATGGTCTGCAATACGCTGCCCAAAATCCGCACGAATGACGACGGGTTCTGGCGACGGCCGATTTTCATCCCCTTCACCCGCCAATTCGCAGCCGCCGAAATCGACACCAACATCGAAGCCAAATTGGCTGCCGAGAAAGACGGGATTCTGGCGTGGATGATCGAAGGGTTTTTCGATTGGCGGTCACGCGATTTCAGCTTTGACGTCCCGCAGGAAAGCCTCGACATGAAAGCCCATTTCCGCGGCGAAGCTGACATCATGGCCAGCTGGATGAATGAACGCATTTTGTGGAAAGGGTGGTGGAACCGCAAAGCCCTGAACGAAAACAAAACAAGCGCCGAGGTCTGGCGGCAAATTCAATCAGAGGAAATTGGCGACCTGACCTGGGCGCAATCTAATTTCTGGACCCATGACGCTGCCGCCTCGCCTGCCCCGCGCTATCGCCCCGTCGAAATTTATCAGGATTTCGAACGCTGGTGCGAGGCCAATGCTTATGACGCGTGGCAACAGCGAACATTCAGTCAAAAGTTCCCGCAGATCGCGCGCGACAAAGGCGCGATGAATAAAAAATCCAATGGCGAATGGCATTGGCGCGGCTTCGATTTTGTGACGGGCGGCATCCTGCCCGAACCGGAAACCCCATCCACCCAAGACGCCGAAGACGCCGCCGCCTGGCGCGGAGGGTTCGCCTGATGACCGTCATCAAACATCCCACCCCAACCGAAAGCCCTTTGTTATGAAAAAGCCATCCGACACCCTTGTTCCTTTGTCCTCCGATTTTGACGGCGAAGTCCCGGTCATTGATTTGGGACTGCCAAAGCTTGACCTTGTTCCCATTGCGTGTCTTCGGATTGATGAACAATATCAACGCAACATTTCCCGCCGGTCCGCCAAAATAATCCGGGTCATGATGTCGGATTTTCATTGGTCGCGTTTTGGAATTGTGACCGTCACCCCGGTCGACGATGGGACCTTTGCAATCCTGGACGGCCAGCATCGTGCCACGGCATTGAAGGCATTGGGCGCGGAGTTCTGCCCTTGCCTAATCACCTCGCAGGATGACGTCCAAGCGCAGGCCCGCGATTTTATGGGCATCAACACCGCCCGCACCGCCCTGCACGCCTCCCAAGCTTACAAAGCACGGCTGACAGCGGCTGAACCCATCATCGTCTCTCTGGACGCTGCCATGACAAAGGCGGGATTGCGGCTTCTGACATACCAGAAGACCGCAGACGCCTTTAAGGTCGGAGATTGTATCGCCTGGGGTAAAACGGAAAAACTCTTTCGGCAGGACCGCGCGTTATTTAGTCGTGTTTGCAAAATTCTGGCGGCGGCGAAACTGACCCCGGTGAAAGCCGCGCAACTGCAATGTGTTTGGGATCTTCTGACCGACCCCCTTTATTCTCAAAATCTTGATGACGCCGCCTTGGCTTCCGTCATTGGTTCAAAACTGCATACGGATTGGTTGTCAGACGCCCGTCGTCGGCAGTCTGTCACCGGCGACCCGACGGTGACGTGTCTGACACATGTCTACTGGGTCGCCATGAAGGCAGCGCATCCGTGACCAAACGTTCCCATAAAACATCAAAGCCCGCGTCTGATCAGGCGGTTAGTTTTGTTCTGACGGCGAAGTCATATTTCCATCACGGGACTTATGACGGGGCCGCGCGCGAGCGGGATTTCCTGATGGCGCAGGGCGGTGACCCGCTGAAAATCCTGCGCGTGTTGAACGTGTCCGCGGCGGTTCTGGCCCTCGCTGAACCCGCCATCCGCGCCGCCATCCAGGACGCCCAAGACAAACTGAAAACCACCCCAAACCCGGAGACAAAATCATGACCCGACATCGCCCCGCCCCGACCGAAGTCGCGACCGTGTCCGGCGTTTATGTAGACATCCTGTCCCCTGACCCTGCGTCAATCAACATCGAGGACATCGCCCATGCCCTCGCCCATCAAGCGCGTTTCAACGGCCACCTGCCGCAGTTTTATTCTGTCGCCGCCCATTCGGTTTTGGTCAGCCATTTGATTGATCCCGACCTTGCGCTTGCAGGCCTGTTGCATGACGCGGCGGAGGCCTATCTGGGCGACATCGTTTCGCCGCTGAAACGCTTGCTGCCCGATTATTTGGAACATGAACGCGTCATGATGACCGCGATCTGCAAAGCGTTGCCCGTCGACCCTTCCACCTTCGCCGACTCGCGCGTCAAGGCAGCGGATTTGTGGGCCCTCGCGTTGGAGCAAAAACACCTGTCCAGCGTCCCTGCCGATGACTGGGGTTTGGCCGATTGTTTGAAATTCAAGCTGTCCGAAAAAAACGCGTGGCCAACCTTCGATGCCTTGCATTGCACCGCCCCCGCCGCATCCAAAGATATGTTCCTCGCACGATTTGCGGAACTGACGCCCCAAAAATGACCCGAATTGTCGCCAGTGTTTTTTCGGGGGTTGAGGCCAATGACGTCGCCATCCGCAAATCGGGTGTGCCGTGGCGAACGGACACCGTTTCCGAAATCGAGCCCTTCCCCTGTGCCGTGCTGAAAATCCGTTGTCCGGATGCGCGCAACCTTGGCGACTTCACCAAAATCAATCCTGCCCACATGTATCCCGCACAGGTTTTGGTTGGCGGGCCGCCGTGCCAATCGTTCTCGATCGCGGGCGGGCGGAAAGGATTGGACGACGATCGCGGAAACTTAACTTTAAAATATGTGGACCTTTGCCATGACCTCACAACAAACGGATCTCTTCGGGTCGCCCTTTACGAAAATGTCCCCGGCATCCTGTCCGACAAAACCAATGCCTTTGGCTGTCTCATTTCAGGCCTTGTCGGCGGAGTGGATGAAATATTGCCACCCGGTGCAAAATGGGGATTCATCCACACCCCGCTTTTCATCGACACGGGTCGGACGATTGGCGGCAAGCCGGTTTGCGAAGAAGGCGCATCCGTCGGCGGAACCTGGGGTTGGCAACCGATCAAATGGCCAAGTTTCGGTTTGGCTGCCGGGCCACGGGCACGGCTCGCTTGGCGGACCCTCGACGCTCAATGGTTCGGATTGGCCCAACGCCGCCGACGCGTGTTCATTGTCGTCAGTTTTGATCCGGACGTCGATCCCGCCGAAATATTACTTGAGCGAAAAAGCCTGCAAGGGAATCCTGCGCCGTGCCGACAATCGGGGAAAGGATTTGCCGCCGATGTTGGAAATCGCCCTAAAACAGGTAGCCATTGGGACGGCACCGAATGCCATCCCAGTCTGAACCAATCCGCCAACACGGGCGGAATTGGTGCGTCAAATCAAGAAGTTTTCAGCCAACGCGGCGCGGGATTGGTTTCTGACATCGCACACACCCTGCGCGGTGAAGGGTTTGATGCCAGCGAGGACGGGACGGGTCGTGGAACACCGCTGACCGTTGAAACCTTCCGCATGGTCGCCTTTGGCGAATATTCGGATGACTGCACGGCATCAACAGTCAAGGCCAGGGACCACAAAGATGCAACAGATTTAATCGCCTTCAGCGCGCGCCAAGGCGTCAGCGGCCCGCTGGTCGGCGCGCTGGATGGACTGCCGACCCAAGCGATTGCGTTTGCACAAAATACGCGGGACGAAGTTCGGTTAATTAATGGCGATGGCGCGATTGCTGGAGCTCTTGCAGCCCAACCCGGTGCAAAACAACAAAGTTACATCGCAGAGCCGTTTACCCTCGCCGTTCGCGGTCGGAAAAAAGGGTCGTCTTTGGAATTCCGAAATGACGGCCTCGCCAACGCGCTTTTAACGCCGAATGGCGGCCGTGCGGGAATTGGTGTTGGAGCGATCGCGACAGAATACGCCGTCCGGCGCCTGATGCCCGTTGAAACCGAGCGCCTGCAGGGGTTTCCGGATGACTGGACCCAAATCCCTTATCGCAACAAACCCGCCGCCAAATGCCCTGATGGCCCGCGTTACAAAGCGATGGGCAACAGCTGGCCGGTCAACGTCGTGGCATGGATTTATCTGCGCATCGAAACAGCGATGACGCGCGCGGATGCCAGTTCTGACGACCAACCCAAACCCCAAAATGAAGGACTCACATCATGACGAATATTGAATGGACGGATCAGACTTGGAACCCGATTGTCGGTTGCACCGTCACGTCGAAAGGCTGCACGAATTGTTACGCGATGAAAATGGCGGCGCGGCTGGAAAAAATGCACGCCAAAACAGGCAACACCCCCCAATATGAGGGCACGACGAAGAAAGTGAACGGCAAGGCCGTCTGGACCGGCAAGATCGGGATTGCAGGCGATAAAATTTGGGAGGAACCGCTGCGCCGGAAAAAGCCGTCTCGATATTTTGTCAATTCGATGGGCGATCTGTTTCATCCCAGCGTTCCCGATGCCGCCGTTGACCGCGCCTTTGCCGTGATGGCCCTCGCGCCGCAGCACACGTTCCAGATTTTGACCAAACATCCGGAGCGGATGCGGGATTGGTTTGAAAGTTTCGACAGAGACATAAATTTTGAGTGCGGTGATTGGCCGGAAATTGACCGCATTCGGCGGCGTGTTGAAAATGATGACGACGTCCACGCATCGCAAACACATCATGACGAAACTGGTCGTTTGGAAGATGCGCTTTATTCAGACGTTTGGCCTCTCCCCAATGTCTGGCTGGGCACGTCGGTTGAGGATCAGCCTTCCGCCGATGCGCGCATCCCGCTCTTGCTGGACACGCCCGCCGCCATCCGCTTCATCAGCGCCGAGCCGCTGTTGGGGCCTGTGGATTTGACTGAAATCACGACCCCTGACGGGTCCATTTGGAATTCAATGGACCGCCATGAGGCAAAGCACGCCGCCCATGAGGGCGATGTTTCGACCATCCTAGATTGGGTCATTGTTGGTGGAGAAAGCGGGCCGGATGCCCGTCCGATGCACCCCGATTGGGCGCGGACCCTGCGCGATCAATGCGCCGCTGCCGATATCGCATTTTTCTTTAAGCAATGGGGCGAGTGGTTGCCGTGGCAAACGGCAGACGCGCCTTTCTTCCAGTCTCAAAATGGCGGCTATGTTGACGGTCACGTTGCCCCTTGGATCGATAGCGATGGGGACGGCCTTTATGAAGACCCAGCCTGCAAGACTTGGGATGTCGATTACGGTGATCTGGAAGACGACTCCGATTTAGTTCTTTTAGAGCGCACCGGCAAGAAAGCCGCAGGTCGCACCCTGGACGGCCAAACCCATGACGCCTTCCCCGACACCGCTGCGGAGGGTTTGTCATGACCCCGGCAGAGCGTGTTTCGAAGGATCTGAATTCATTGACCAACATCATTGAACGTCGTCTTGAAAGGGTAAGTCAGCGCAAAGGTGAATGCGCGTTTGTTCTTCTTTTGTCAGTTACAAATACCGAGGCCGATTTGAACCCGGAGTCACCTGGTCGGGTAATTTACACCAGCAACACCGATCGCCAAAGCGGTGCAATTTTAATGGCTTCAACGCTCGACGCTTGGTCGAAGCGCGATGAAGATCACGCATATTTCGTTGAGAAGTCCGTCCAAGAAATCCAGAAAAAAGGAAAAAGCTGATGCAAGAGTGGTGTTTCGAATTTAATGTTCCAAAGATGGGCTGCGATCATTGCGCGCTTGATGCGCAAAAACTGGCGCAGGCGCGGCTTGCGGCGGAACGGCAGGCGCGCATCGGTGCGGCGGCCAATCCTTACGCGGGGATGAACCGGCGCGACCGCCGCAGGGCGCAGGCCATCGCCCGAAAGAAAAAGTCATGACCCGCCCCGTTCGGTTGCAATTGTCGCGCGGTCGAGGGTTTCGTTTGCAGGCGGGTTCAAAGGCCGAAAATGGGCTGCCGGCGCGTGGTGTCGCCCGACCGGGGCCCTTCGCCAATCCGTTCAGGGTCAGCGGTGTTATCACGGCAGATCGCGCCGTCGCCGCGTTTCGCAAATGGCTGGACGGGGGTTTGGATGTCCCCGATTTGGCGATCGAGCGCGAAGCCCTTTTGACGCGCTTGCCCGAATTGGCCGGACATAATTTGGCGTGTTGGTGTCGCCCCGGCGCGCCCTGCCACGCCGATGTTTTGCTGGAATTTGTCGAGGCCTTGGAAAATGACTGAATTCGCGCTGCCGCCGATTCCGCCTGACTTCACCCTGATGCACCGCGCGGCGCTGGAAGATTATGCGGCGGAGGTTGATCATATTTTGCGGGCCAAGTCGGCGCGCCTCGACAATGATGTCGCGGCGCTGACGGTGTTTTTGATGGCTGTTGGCAGGGCCGCGTGTTATCCTGACCCCATTCCGAAAGTGAAAAGACCCTCGCGCAAAGCCTCGCAAGTCATCTGCGCGCTGCGGGTCACGGTCCGGTCGCGGTCTGAAATTTATGCGGAGGTTTATTCCGAAAAATCCGAAGCGGACCAACCGCTGGAAAAAACCATCGACGTCTGGCTGTCGCGCGCCCGGTGGATTTTGGCGCTGATCGATTGCCCCATCCAAAACGTTTGGGGGCAAGGTTACGCCCTGCCAAACCGCGCGCAGCTGCAGCAGCTGGTCGCCGAATACCAAGCGACCGGAACCCTGCCCGAATTGGGTTTTGAAACATGAGCGCAGCGCTCGCCGATGCCGCGCGCCACATGGCCGAGGGCTGCACCCGGTGCGGGGCGTCCAGGCTTGTGGCGGCGCATACCGTGCGGCGTCTGACCAAAGGCGAGACACATTCGGCGCGGGCGTCCTGTCCGCGGTGCGGACCGGTCTGGGCGCTGTTAGACTGCAGTCGGCCCGACCCTCGGGCCCGTCACAACCCATCCATGTCCGGCGCGGCGGGCAAATCTTGCGCGGCGACCCTCGACCTTTGGGAGGCTTGAACATGACCGCCAAGCGTCCCGAAGGCCCGTTGCGTCGTCCCCTTCCCCCGTCATTTCGCCGGATTGGCTTGCGGTGGTATGATCCTAGGGTTTGGCGTGGATATTTCCGGCGGCAGCAGCGGCGCGCGGAAAATAGACGATTGCAGCGCGCGGCGCATGAAAGGCTGCGATTCATCGGAACGGTCGACTTTTATTTCACAGACGAAAAAGGCGCGCGGACGTCAACTTTTTACGCGGACTTTTATGCGGCGCGGTCGGGTTTGCGCCATGTTTCCCTGCGCGGATTTTCAGTGAAATCAGAGAAACATCTGACCCATAGTTATTGGTCGACCATTTTGAAGTTTAAAAGCGGTGACGGCGACATCAACAGCTGGCGCCAGCACATCATCCGCATGGCGGCGTTGTGACGGCCAGACCAAATTGTTCGCCTGATTTGACACGCCTTGCGTGTGGACTTAGGCCTGCGGTTGGCGGGATCTTCCGCTGTTTTTGCAGGCTGACCCCATGACCGAGCCAACCCCGCCGACCAACGGCCCCCAATTAAAAATCATTCCCAAGCCGACGCAGCTGCCGCGGTTGATGGATTGTCCGTCCTGCAAAACGCATGTGTCGCGGGCGGCGCATTTCTGTCCAACCTGCGGCGAGCCATTCCGCAGCGGCAATGCGCTGCGATCGCGCGCGTCCGGCATTGGCGTTGGCGGCGTGATGTTCGGCGTGTTTCTAGGCGGGTTTGTCCTGCCTGGCATCCTGATTGCGGCTTGGATATTTTTGGGCCTTGGCGGCGTGTTTTAGGGCCAACGCCTCCGCCTTTCCCCCACCTTCCCCGCCGCCGTTCCAGGCGGGGCATGACCGTGATCTGATGACGTTCAAACGTCACACCCAATCCCCTTGGCACCGCCCATCAAAGGCGCGCGCAGCGCGTCCTTTTTCCCTTCCCTGTCCTTAAAATCCAGACCCCCGCGCGATGTGCGGATGCGGGCGGCGGATTTTCGCCTGCGTTGACCGTGACCGCGTCACCGTCATCTTTCCCGCCGTCATCCGACGCTTTCCCCCTGCCCCGTGCTTTGCTTTTCGGGGAGGCAGGGCAGGCCTTGGGGTCGAAAAATGGACAAAAATGGACAAAAAGGGTCATGGCCTCGCGTTTAGGGTCATGCTCGGTTTTGGCATGACCCTCTTCGGGTGCGGGGGATGCTGTTGAATTCGCACGGGTTTTTCAATGTCAACATTTTTTTAGGGTCATGGTCCAAGGTCAGCCCAAGTTTCGTTCAGATATTTTTCGTGCGGGCTCCGTTGACGTGACGGCGGTCCGGTCAAAGCGGCATTTGTTTTTTTCTGGAAAAATCTTTGAAATACCTTGGACCATGACCCTTGACACGGTTTTTTTAGGGTTCTTTTTTAATGAAAGTAAATAAAAACAAAGGGTTAGAAACAGGGTCATGGTCCCCAGAAAAACAGGGTCATGGTGTTTTGACCATGACCCTGTCGGATACCTCGCAATGAAGGCGGTCTCGGCGATCAACGTTGCGTTCGGATTGCACCGGATTGGGGTCGCGTTCACGCTTGGGCTGGACCGCGTCGACGGCGAAACTGTCAGCGCTTGGAAGCGGCGGCGCTCGGCACGGCGGGCGTCGTTGCGCAAAATTTCCGGCGCGGTGCTGTCGGATCAACGCGCGGATGAAATCTGGGACAAGACGCTGCGGTCGATGTCATTGCAATCGGTCCCGACCGGACATCGCGCGACGAAGTCTGCGAAGGTCGCGCCGTTCACGCGATTGGGCCGCGCGGTCCGCCTGTCCGGTGAATTGCCCGCGGGCGTTCGGCAGCTGCACGCCAAAGGCATGTTGACAGACCGCGAAGTCGGGTTCGCCTCACGGTTTCGGGCAGACCATGACTTGGCCTATTATTCCGGCGCGGGAATGACAGTGAAATATGACGCCGTCGGCGGCGGGTCGGGCATGGCAGATGGGGTCGCCTCCGCTCGCGGGGCGGTGATGGATGCGCGGGATCGGTTGCGGCGCGCGGAAGCTGGCATGACTGCGGGATGTTGGGACGTGCTGAACAAGATGGTCGTGATGGATATTGCGCAGGTCAACGTCGGCGGCGTCGTGGATCGCTATCGCGGTGACAAAGCGCGGCGATCTGCGGCGGGAATGCTGTTGATGGAGGCGCTGGGTGCGCTTGGCGAAATTTATTGTTGACGGGTGGTTCCAACTTCGCATAGCCAAACAGGTATTCCAGACAATTGCGCCTCAAAGGCCTCGCGGGTCCCCCCTGCGGGAAAAATCGTATACGGTTGGCCTTTGGCATTTTTTTTCTGTGTGCCGACGATTTTCAAAAAGGGGTGTCTGAAAACTCCCTTTAATCGTCACCCCAAACACCCTTTAGGGTTTCCCCCGCTTCGGCGGGTCTTACGATGCAAGACAAGAAAACCGATATCACGTCCGACTTTATGACGATCACCGCCTGCGCGAAGCTATTGTCGGCGCAGGGTGACCAGACGTCGTCGCAGAACCTGAATCGATATTGCAAGCGCCATGGCCTGATCGAAGACACGCCTGGACGTTTCCTGATGGTTTCCCCGGCCCGCGTCGCCGATCACCGGGATAGCTTTTCCCGCGAAGTGATGAAGGGCGAACACCTCAAATTCAAGTCCGCGTCCAAATCCAAATCCAAATCCAAAAAGCCCGCTGCCAAAACCAAGTCCAAACCAAAGCTGGCGGCTGTCCCCGCCTTCGCGGCCAAATCCGCCGTCACCCCCGTCACCCCCGTCACCGATCTGGACCGCGCCCGGACGGCGAAGGCCGAGCGCGAGGAAGCGCAGGCGGACAAGGCGCGACTCGAGTTGTTCAAAGAAACCCGCGACCTGGTCGCCACGTCTGAAATGGAAGTTCTGATCGGGCTGTTGATGACGATGTTGAAAGAAGCCCTTTTCGGCGTGAACCTGTCGGACGACACCGAAGCCATCCTCGCGGTTAACAACCTCGGCGACGATCGCAAGAAGCCAACCCAAGCCATCCTTAAATCCCGACGCCGCGGCATGATGCAGCAAATTTCCGATCTGGCCGAACGCGAAATGGCGCGCCTCGACCCGCATCATTCCGGCGGGTTCCGCGCCCGTCTGGCTGACATCATCGCCAAAGTTCAATCCTTGCGCGACGAAGAATTCGACGCCGTCTTGAACCCGAAGTCCGAAGGGCGTCCCGCCTAAACATGTTCGCCCTTGTCCCCGGATTGAAGTCGGCCATCATGGCTGGCCTGTCCGCTGTTGCCATTTCCGCCGAGCCTGTTCCGGAACGCAGCGTCGCCGATTGGGCCGATCAAGATCGCATCGTCTCGCGCATCGAATCGAACAAGCCCGGCCCTTGGTCAAACGACCGATTCCCCGTCGCCGTTGAAATCATGGAAGCGTGTTCGCTGTCCGACCCATCCGTCATCATTCCCATTCGGGGATCGGCGCAGTCGATCAAATCCGAGATCGCAAAGAACACGATCGGTTCATTCATCCAGGACAATCCGCGCGGAATTCTGGTCATCCTGCCGTCCAATGAAGAACTGACCAAATACGAACGGACAAAGCTAGACCCGATGCTCCGCGCCTGTCCGGGTCTGGCCCGCCGCGTTCACGGCATCGGCAACACGGCCAGCAAGAAAAAGACGACGGTGAAGCTGAAAGAATTCCGCGACGGCACCATCACCCTGACGACGGCGGGGTCATCCAAAGGCCTGCAGATGATCACCGTTGGCCTGATCGTTTTCGAGGAAATCGCCGAAGCGCCTGCCGACACGGATGGGCGCGGTCACGCCCTGGACCAAGCGATCGAACGGGGCACGCAATATGAGGGCGAACTGAAAGTCATCGTCCCATCCACGCCCGGAATGGCAGGCGAGACCGAAGACGGGAAACCGCTTTGCAAGATCACCGAACTTTTCCAAGACGGCGATCAGCGTTGGATTTTCTGGAAATGTCCGCATTGCGCCGACCACTTCCGGATGCGTTTTCATCACATGGCCGAAACCGAAGGCCGCGCTGTCATGTTCGCGCCGTGTTGCGGGACGCAGATTGAACATTCCGAAAAACGCGCGATGAACCAGACCCCGCGCCTTGGCGGTGATTGCCGTTTCGTTCCCTGTTTCAAATCCAAAAACCCAGCCAACCAAGTCCCATGGAAAATTGGCGCAGATGACAAAGTCATGGAAGACGTCATCGCCGCCGAGGATTTCGACGCCGCCGTCACGCGCGACACCGAAGGCCGAGACAAAAGCTTTCACATCTGGCGCGGTCAATCGCCCTTTTCCAGCTGGTCCGCGATCTGGAAAAAATGGATCAAGGTGAAAGACGACCCCATCGCGCTGAAACCGTTTTATCAACAATACCTTGGCGAGCCGTTCGAACCGGCTTTGGACAAACCAAAACATGAAGCCATCTTTGAAATGCGCGGCGGGGCCCCTGATGCAAAGACCCGCCCCATCCGCCGCGGGTTCATCCCGCCTTGGGCCGGATTTGTCGTCATGGTCGCCGACTTGCAAGGCGACCGCATCGAATGGGCGGCCAAGGCTTATGGTCCCAACGGAATGATCGCGACGATCGACCATGGCATCATCGATCACGCGCCGTTCACGCCCGAAGCCTGGACCGAACTGCGCCGGACGTTCAACCGCGAATGGCCCTCGACCCATCTGCGTCCGCAGCGCGCGGTCAAAATGGGCGTCGACACGGGCGGCCACAACACCCAAGACGCCTACCGCTTCATCCTCGGAAATCCGGATGTCCACGGCATCAAAGGCATGACCGGCCCGCAGGCCCAGCATGAACCCTTGTTCCAGGCGTCCCGCAAAGGCGGCAAATTGAAGGGCCTGCGCAAGCGCACCGAACAACGCGTGCCGCTGACATTGCTGAACACGCACCAATTGAAAAAAGTCGTGTTCTTTGGCCTGCAAAATGCGCTGCGCTCGCACGCCGAAGGTCAGCTGCAGTCGGGCGTCAATTTCTTCTATCACGAGGAAATCGACAGCGGCTTCGCCAAACAATTGGTCGCCGAGAATTTCATCAAAGACGACATCAAACGCAAAGAAGAATGGGTCCGCATCGCCAGTCGCCCGAATGAGCAACTGGACTTGGAAGTCTACGGTTACGCGCTCGCCCTCATGTATGGCCTGAACCGGATGACCGAATCCGATTGGACCGCGCTGTTCACGCGCGAAGCCATCGACCCGACCGAGATCGACCTGACACCGCTTGAAAAGCTGGCGCGCGTCCAATCCGAACCGGAAACGCCTGACCGTCCGGTACGTCCTGATCAACGCCCGTCCTGGATGAAAAAGCTGGCCAATTATCCGGGGAACCAAAGCTGATGGCTTACTCGCTGACCAAATGCCAAGCCCTCGCCGCGCGCATCACGAAAGCCGAAGACGCCCTGGACGCTTATCTAACCGGCGAACGCGTCATCGGAATTCAGGACGGGCCCGAACGCACGGATTTCCAAGCGGGCAGCGCCATCGAAAGTGGCCTCCGTCGCCGCATCGAAGAATTGAAGCGCCAATATGCGACCGGGTCCTGCGCTGTTGTGATGGGCGACGATGACACCGTCGTCCAAACCTCGCGCCGCGCCCTTCGCCCCATTGTGAGTCACAGGTAAATCATGACCCGCGCCATCATCGACCCGAACACGAACCAAGCGGTCAGCGAACCCAAACGCGTGGCCGCTTATCAGGCGCGCAAGGCATCACGCCCGTCGGCCTTTTCCGGCGGTTGGGGAAATCCCGTTTATCGCGGCGGGTCGCAGGAAAGCCAAGAACTGACGCAGTTCCGGTCCCCGCATTTGTCGGCGGATACTGCCGCGCGTTTCAATCGCCAAACCATTGTCGACCGCGTCCATGATTTGCACCGCAATGAATCCTTGGTCGGCACCGCCGTCCGGAAGCGCACCGGAATGGCGATCGGCGCAGGCTGGAAATTGCAAGCCATGCCATTCGCCGAATTGCTGGGCATCACCCAAGCCCAAGCCGAAGACCTGTCCGATCAGATCGAACGCGAATTCTGGGTCGCCACGAATGATCCACGCAAGAATTTCTGCGCCGCCCGCCGTCACGATTTCGGCGGCGTCCTGCGGACCCTTCACACCGAATGGTCGATGTTGAACGAAACCGCCGCTTGCCTAATCTACCGCCCGGACCCGCGTTCGATTTACGGCACGGGCGTCCAGATCATCGACTCATCCCGCATCAGCAATCCGCACAATAAGCCGGACACCGAAACCCTGCGCGAGGGGATCGAGTTGGACGAATATGGCGCGGATCAAGGATATTGGATTCGCAAAGCCCATGCCTCCGATTATGTCGCCAACGCGAAAACCATGGAATGGGATTTCGTTGAACGGGAAACGCCGGAAGGCCGCCCCGTCTTCATCCGAGGGTTCCGCCAACAGCGCGCCGAAGAAACCCGCGGCATGAGTTTCATGGCCCCGCTGATCGAGAAATTTGCGATGCGGTCAAAGATGGAACGCACCGAACTGCAAAGCGCAGTTCTGAACGCAACCTTCGCCGCCTTTGTCCAGTCCGGATTTGACACCGATGCGGTCGCCGAAATGCTGGGCCTTGATCAGGCGACGGGCGACAGCGTCGTGTCATTCCAAGATCAGCGCATGGACTTTTATCAGAACAAGCCGGTCATGATGGACGGCATCACCATCCCGATTTTGATGCCCGGCGACAAAGTCGAAGGCAACACACTGGGCCGCAGCGCCGGGTCCTTTGACCAGTTCAACCGCATCCTGCAGCGCAACATCGCGGCGACCCTCGGCGTCCCTGAAAGCGCGATTTCAGGCGATTACACGGGCCTGAATTTCTCGACCATGCGCGGCCAATACAATGAAATCTGGAATGACGTCATGATCGACCGCGCGGATTTTGGCGCGCAAATCGTCCAGCCGCTTTACTTCGCGATTCTTGATGAAGCCATCGCCTTGGGCCGCATCACCCTGCCGCCCGGTTGCGCCGACCTTTATGACGAACCCGCCGCCTGGTGTCGGTCCGAATGGGTCGGCCCTGCCCGCGGTTACATCGACCCGGAGAAAGAACGCAAAGGCGCTGTCCTCGCGCTTGAAACCGGAACGGCGTCCGAAATCGAACTCGCAGCCCAAGAGGGCAAAGACTACGAAACCGTCGCCGCCCAACGCGCCCGCGTCGCCCGCATCAATGAAAAACACGGTCTGAACGCGCCCGGCGTCCGCGAATCCGCTCTGCTCCCTTCACCACCCGGAAATTCCGAATGACCCATCCGGCCTTGCCAAATCACCTGACCCTGACCGGTCGTCCGCTTTTGCTGTTGCCGACGGTCGTGAACGAACTTCACGCGCGTTTGCAGGCGGCTTACTCGCCCCGCGGCGCAAAGCTGGCGGACAAATTGATGCGGCGTGCAATCGCCAAAGGGAAGCCGAACCGCGGCGAGGCCACGGCCTCGCGGGTTTTGGCGACCCGCATCCAGCTGTCCGCCGGAACGTCCGTCACCCCCGTCATCCAGGCCGACCCCTATCTGGCGCACATCGCGATCGAAGGTCCGCTGTTGAACAAGGCCGCCATGTGGGGGGACATGGTCTGCGTTGACGGTTACGACCGGATTGAAGCTGACATTGCCGCCGCCATGGCGGACCCGGATTGCGCTGGGATCTTGCTGGACATCGACAGCCCCGGCGGTATGGTCAATGGCTGTTTCGAACTCGCCGACAAAATCGGCGTCTGGGCAAAAGAGAAACCGATTGTCACCCACACGTCGGGCCTGTTGTGTTCTGCGGCTTACGCGCTCGCGTCCCAAACGTCAGAAATCCACGCGGCCTTGACCGCGACGACGGGTTCCATCGGCGTGATTTATGGCCGCTATGATTTCACCGGAAAGATGAAAAAAGACGGCGTCCGCATCGACATGATCACGTCGGGCGACCGCAAAAGCTGGGGCCATCCCGAAACCGAAATGTCCGATGCGGAACTGGCGGCGACCGAATCCGAAATCAATGCCTTGGCCGACATGTTTTTCACCCGCGTCGCGGAAGGCCGAGGCCTGACGACCGAAGCGGTTGCGGACATGCAAGCGGGCGCATTCCTGACCGCCCAGGCCCAAGACCTCGGCCTTGTTAATTCATTGACGGACCTGTCCGGCGCGCTCGCGCGGCTGTCCTCCCTCGCGGCGGGGGAAACCCCCGAACCCGCGCCCGACCCCATTCCGGTGCCGCCTGCGCCAGAACCGGTTGCCGATCCCTCGGCAGCTTCAACTTCGACCCCAAAATTGGAGACTCACATGTCGAAATCATTCGCGCGGCACCGCGCATCCCTGGCCATTGCCCTGACGGCAGCGGCTTGCACCCTCGCCTTCGCAACCGCCGAAGGCCTGGACGAAGACGAACTGAAAACCGCCATTGACGAAGACGTGAAAGAAGACGTCGACGGAATGGATGACGAAGACGTCAAAACCATGGACGTAGACGAAGACGTCGCCGCCATGGAAGAAGACGACGACCTTGAAGCGATGGACGATGAAGAAATTGCCCAGACCGAAGATGCCATGGATGATGACGACGAAGAGGTCGCCCCGTCCGCCGTTTTCCGTGCCAAGGCCTCGCGCATCGCCAAAGCCGCGACCGCGAGGGTTTCGGCCTCCGCTGATCCCGCACCTGCCCCGACAGGCGATGCGGTCAAAGATGCTGTCGCCGCCGAGCGTCATCGCATGTCTGCCATCAACAACCTGCCCGAGGCGGTAGGCCGCGAAGCCCTCGCCGCCGAACTCGCTGCCGAAGGCATGTCCGTCGACGGTGCCAAGCGTGTTCTCGGCAAAGCTGCGAAGCCATCCAAACGCGGCTTCGCCCCGCCAAGCCCGAAACTCGGCACGGGTGGTTCAAGGTCCGGAAAAACGGACAAGCTGGACGACGTGCTGGCCAAACATCAGGCGACCAAGGCCAAAGCCTAAGACGCCCGCTGACCTAAACCTGCGCCGCCGCGCGGCGTCGCAGATTTCCCCATTCAAACCTAAAACCAAAACTGGACTAAATCATGCAAACTGAAAAACGAAGCCAACCCCGTCCGCTTTCCGCCGTTCTTAAAAAAGAATTTGATCCGGATTATTGCCGCGGAAACGCCACCTTCACCAATGGCACATCGGAAACCATCACCCTGCAACCGGGCGTGTTGTTGACGGGAACAGATCGCAGCGCCGTCTTTGACACCGCTGCTGTCGCAACTGTCACCGGGATTTGCATCACTGCAATTCAAATCCGCGTCGGAGAATCGCACCCAATTGGATATCTGGACGCAGGCCCCGGCATCCTCGTCCGTGACGGTCTGGAACTGCCAGCCGACGCCGCCCAGGCGACAGCGATTGAAGCGACCCTGACGGGCAAAGGTTGGAACATTGAAGACGGCGTTCCGTCCTAAACTCTGACCCCCAAATCTGAAACTGGTCCCGCTTAACGGCGGGGCGATTCATTCCCAACATTTCGCGTCAAAGCCGAAACCCCAACAGAAAGACACCCCATGTTTCCTTTTAACATCCAAGGCCTCAGCCACGCGGTAAACCGTGAACCCAATCTCTATTCTCGCATCGGCCAAGACGGTGTTTTCACGCGTCAAGGCACGCCCGACACTTACGTCACCCTTGCCTTGCGCGACGGTGAAATCGTCCTTTTGGACGCGGTCAGCCGCGATGGCAAAAACCAGCAATTGACACATGAAGCCGATGATTTCATCAGCTTCCACATTCCATCATTCAAGCTGGAAGACGTCCTGACCCCGAATGACATTCAGGGCATCACGGCATTTGCCGAGGGCCCGCTGCGACCGCAGCAAATGTCCGAGGCTTATTCCCGCCGCCTTGGTAAAGTCCGCAAGCCTTACGACATGACGTTCGAATTTTTGCGGATTAACGGCATCAAGGGCCGCATCGTGAATCCGAAAGATCAGTCGGTCATGTATAATTTGCATGACGCCTTTGGTATCACGCAAAAGACGATTGATTTCGATCTCTCAAACGACAGCGCAGACATCCGCGGCGCGGAAAAAGAACTGTCCGATTACATGGCGGACAATCTCTTGGGCGAAACGTCCACGGGCAACATCGTTTACTGTGATAAGGGATTCTTCGACGGATTGGAAAATCATCCGAATTACGAGAAATACCTTCTCGGCCACGCCGCAGCGCTCGCGATGCTGGCAACGACCCGCCAGAACCCAACATCGCCAAATCCACGTCGCCGCCTCATGTTGGGTGACACGGTGTTCGAACAATATCAGGGTAAAGCCAAAAACAGCGCCGGCACCGTCGTTGATTTCATCGCAGCCGGCAAAGGCCACGCCATCCCGGTCGGAACGATGGACACATTCCGCGAGTATGACGCCCCGCCAAATCGGATGGACGCCGTCAATCAAGCGCCGAATGAGGAAATCCACATTTATCCGGAAGAACTCGGCAAGCAAAAAGGGATCGAGATTGAAGGCGAAGCGGCGAAAATTTGCCTCGCCGCCCGTCCCGAACTTTGCGTCGAAGTCAGCTAGGCGCCGCCTCAAATCATCACTTCAAACCGCGCGGTCATTCCGCCCGCGCGGTTTTTTCTCATGACTTGAAGCCCCGGAAAGGACCCCATCATGAAATTCACCAAAACCTTCACATTCGCGCTTCCCACGGCGCGCGTCGGCGAGACCTTCAAAGAGGGGATCGATTACAAAAACCCATCACCCGCTGCTGTTCTTTTCGCCGCCGCCAAAGGTTACACAAATGACGCCGCCGCGTTGGCAGCACTGAAAGAGGCGGGCGGAAAAACGGCAGTGTTGAAGGCCGATAAAGACGCCCGCAAAGCGGCTGCAGCCCGCGACACGGCCCGCCAAGCGGCGCGCGCCGCGGCATCCACTGCGGGCGGTCCTGACGTGTCTGCCGCGATCGCTGCTGCGACTGCGCCTTTGACCGACATGATCGAAACCCTGACAACGGAAAAAGACGACGCCGTCGAAAAACTCGGCGCGCTGCAGTCTGCCGCTGACGTTGTTGTCGAGGCTCACAATTCCTCCGAAGGTTTGGCTGAGGCTGACCAGGTCGAAACGCTGGCCGACTTGGCATCGCTGATCACCGCCCCCGCGTCCGGCAACTAGACCCCAACCGACCAACCCCGTCATGACGCTGTCACCGCGCCAAAGAAATGCCCAACGCCTGCTGGATGTCACTTACGGACATTACGGCGTCGGGCTGACCTATTTTCGCGGTGAGGCGGAACTGTTTCAAACGGTCGGACGGGTGACGGTCAAAGACGCCGAAGAAGGTCTGGACGGCGCGGCGATCGAAGCCGAAATGAAAGGCTTCACCTTGCGCCTGCGCCGTCACACTTGCCCCGATGACTTCACCCCGCAGCCGGGCGATTTGATCACGATCGATGAACCCTTGCTGGATTACGTGCATTTTCATGTGGATTCCAAAGCGCGTGCCTTTGGTCGCGGCGGATATCAGCACATCGTCGGTCTGACCCCAACCACCGACCCGTCTGACGTCGCGCCGAGCGCCCCCGCCGGATTGCCGTTCTCATGAAATCCGACAGCCTTTTGGCCATCACCGGCAATTTGCAGGCGACGATCGACAACCGCACAAAGGCGCTGTTGACCGGGTTGAAGGCCGGAACGAAAGACAGCTCGACCCTGACCAAGACGTCTTTGCGGGTCGACATCGAACGCGCGGGTTTCAAACGCCGCGTCGCGACAACAATCCGGGACAAACAATATCCGACCCGCGGCCTAAGTTTTGAACCGACGGCGCTGATTTATTCGAAGATCCCGCACATCCTGTCCAGCTTTGCCGACGGCGCGAACATCCGTCCGAACACCGCCCAAATGCTGACCATTCCCATTCCGGGCGGCCCTGCCGAAAAGCTTCGCCAGAAAAAAGGCGAGTCGATCATCGACGCGTTCAAACGCCGTTACGGTGAAGACAGCCTGACCGCCGTCACGACCAAGCGCGGCAAAGTCATGCTGGTCGCGCGATTGCGGGCGACAAAGTCCGGACGCTTCACCCAGCTGAAATCCCGCAAGGCGACCAAGACCCGCGGCGCTTACACGCCTTTGGACGGGCGCGTCACCGTTCCCGTCTTCATCCTCGCGAAACAGGTGAACATCAAACAACGCCTGCGCACGCGGCAGATCATGGCAAAGGCCGGACGCCGGCATCCCGCCCGTCTGGCCGATGCCGTCAAACAATCGCTGACCCAATCCGAACGCGAAACAGGGCTTTCATTCTGATGTCCTTTGGCACCCAGAAGCGCCGCCCAGTCATGGACGCGGTCGCCGAACATTTGAACGCGACCCGTGATGCTAACCTCGACGCCGCGCGCGCCGCCTATCTGGATGCAAATGGCGAGTCAGTCGCCTATCCGGTGGACGGTCCGGTCCTGCCTGAATGCCGCGTCGATGACCCGACCGACGTTGATTTTGACACCCCGCCCAACAAAGCCCCTGACGTCTTGCGGCGTTTGGCGGTCATGTCCGGTGCGGGCCGTCCGGGCCAAGTCTTGAACGCGGATGACGACGAACCGACGCATGAATTTGATCTGGAATGGCTGATTATCGTCCCCGCGCAATATCTGACGGCGGACCCTGCGTTTGGCCGTGGCATTCTGGATCGCGGCGTCGCGGAGATTGAAACCATCCTCGCGCCGCTGCGCCTGACCGGCCTGACCGACTCGCCCGAAACGCCGACCAAGTTGACGGCGGTCAGCTTCGATTTCGCAGGCGTCGATTTTCAGACTTTTGACATTGGCGATCATGTCGCTCTCGCCGCTTATATTTCGCTGGAAGCCGTGCTGGACGCACGTTCCGTTTTATCCTGACACTCTTGAAAGGTTCTCAAATGTCCAAGCCCGATTTCCTCTTTGACCCGACAACAAAACGCGTCGTTCGCGCCGCAGATTTGAAACCTGCGACGGACGCGCAAATCGCCCTCGCCGGCTATGACATCCCCGCCAAGCCGACGCCGGCCAAAAAACCTGCCGCGAAATCGCAGGCTAAAGCCTAGCCCCCGCCGCCCCTTCACCTGACCCCAATTTCAAGAAAGGTCTTTGACCATGCCGCCCTTTGCAACAACCGCAGATCAAAAATTCACCGAGGCGATGCCGCGCGATGACGAACGTCTGTTCTATTTCGCGCGCCAAACATCCGACACGACGCCCGCCATCACATCGATGCAGCCTTTGCATTTTCTGACCTGGAACCCGACGCGCAGTCAATCCGTCGACCAAGTCCAAGAATATGGGGTCATTGGAAATGTGGATTCGACGGACCCGGAATTTGGCGATGTCGAAGTCCCGCCCGCTTCGGAAACCCATCGCCTTTGCCTGAATGAGGAATTTTTCCGGCTGGTCACTTTGTTGGGCGTTCCGACGACGACAGAACCCTCCACAGGTGTTTTCGAACACACCTTCACATCCGGCAAAGCGGTCCTGCCAACGGCCACAATTCGCGACACGGATTCGCAAACGACGCGCCAGACCTGGGGCCTCGCCGCGTCCAGCTACGCCTTGAACGTCAGCCGCGCAGGCGGCGTTCAGGACGTGTCCATGGCCTTCCAGCCGCGCGACATGGATATCGACCCTGCGGTCGCGCTGGCGCCTGCTGACATTCGCGCCGAAGTCGCGCGCATTTTCGTGCCGCGCCAAGGGTTCAGCGTCGAAGTCAATGATGTGAACGTCGGCAAGTTGCTGGAAACTAATCTGACCTACACGACCGACCTGCAGACTGAAAAATATGTCGGCGGCGCAGACGGCCATGACGCCATTTTTGTCGGCGACCCGTCCCTGACGGTCGGATTTGCCGTCCGCTTCCGCACCGAGGCGCAGCGCGCGGCCCTGGGCGGTCCTGACACGCCGATGAAAGTCGCCATCACCGGCACGGGTCCGAACGGGTCTGAAATCCGGTTCGAAATGGACCGCGTCTTTGGCGATGCGGTTTACCCCGCGAAAGACGGCGTGCTGCAGCGCCTGACATTCTCCGGTCAAGCGGCCCGCAGCACCACCAATGCGGACAAAGCCATGATGCGCGTCGTCCTGCGCAACACAATCAACCCTGACGATTAAGGCGCGACCCTTTCATGGACATCACATCCAAAACCCCCCTCCTGAAATGGACCTTTGGTCCGGACAAAGATCAGGCGAAGGCGACATTTCGCCCGATGACAAGTCTGGATTATGACGTCGCGGTTCAATCCGCGGTGAAATGGTTCCGCGAACTGGTCGCGTCGACAGAAACCCAATCGGAATTCGGCCTGCCCCAGACCGAAGTCGATGAAGTTCTGAAAGAAATCCAAGCGGCGATGGCGGATGTCAAAGCCTATTCGCGATTTCTTTACGCTGTCGCCCTCGCCGTCCGGCTGATTTCCCAGATCGAGAATTTCACCCTCGACGGGCAGGCCCAAACCCCGACCCGCCGCGCGTTCGCTGTCTTGTTTCGCGACAAAGACATTCTGGATGATTGGCTGACCTTGGCCGAGCGGCCCTTCCACGAAGTCCGCGCAGCGGGAAACGTCTGACGCACCGTGTCCGCCACGAATTTGGACGCGGTGCGAAAGCCTGCCAAGACTGCAAAGATTTGGGCGACGCCTGCGCAAGCGGCGGACAACGTGAAGATGGCCGCGGCCTTTGCCCGCGTTTCGCCCATGCTTTTGAAGCTGATGCTGAACATGCCATTTTTGATCTGGCCCTCGACCCGACCAATTGGACGGGCGGGTTCGCCCTTCAAACCCTCGCCATGGGTGACGCCTTGACCCAATTGGATATCATCCTTCCGGATGCCCGCCGCGATGTCGTGCTGGATTTGCTGCAATCCGCCGCCCGTGGCGGTTTGGCGGGACAAGCCGAACTGGCCGCTGACGCCGCCGCACAAAGCGAAGTGACGCAATAAATGGCCCGTAACACCGCCGACGTCGTTGTCCGCCTCCTCGCCAAGGATGAAGGCCTCAAAAAGGCCCTCTCCGAAGCGGGTCCGGCAGGCGAAAAAGCGCTGAAACAAATCGAGCGCGCGGGCAAACCTGCCAAGTCGTCCCTGAAAGGCGTCGACGCGGTTGCCAGTGAAGTCAAATCCTCAATCGGTCAGATGACCGACCGCTTGGGCCCTGCCGGGTCTGGCCTTCGGGCCCTCGGTCCGTTCGGGGCCGCCGCCGCGATCGGGCTTGGCGCTGTTGTCGCGGCGTCTGCCGCTGCCGCAAAAGCGGGCGCGGAAGCCGCTGACGCCTTGGCGCGCATCGGCGATGAAGCGGATCAACTGGGCCTCGCTGCCGAAGAATATCAGGCGTTGCAATTTGCTGCCAAAGGCCTGCGAATTGAACAAGCCGCGTTGTCGGGCGCTTTGGCGACATTCAAGAAAATCACGGATGAAGCTGCCCTGGGAACGGGCGAGTTTTTCTCTTCGATGAAGCTGTTGAATCCGGAATTGGTCGAACAGGTCGCGCGAACGGATGACCTTTCTGCGCGGCTTGCGCTCGTGAAATCCGCCTTTGCCGCCGCGTCGTCAGAAACCGAACGAAACACCATTCTGGTCCGCACTTTTGGAGACAGCGGCGCGGAGGCCGGGCGGGCGCTTCTGCAAATGGAGGGCTCCCTCGGTGACCTAACCGACACCGCGCGGCGCTCCGGGATTGTGTTTTCCGAAGATTTAATCCGGTCCGCGCAAGAGGCCTCCGCCGTGATTGAACAGGCGGACGCGCGCGTCGCGGCCAGCAAGTTGCGATTGAAATCCGCATTTGTCGAATTCGCTGTTGATGCAAAAAACAGTCAAGCCTTTCTGTTCAATCAAATTGCCTCGTTCGGCGGCGCAGACGCGCTTGAGGAACAGATTTTCAAACTTGAACAACAGCGCGCCAGATTGCTGGCCGGGGTCGCATCCAACAGCCCGGTTCTGCGTGCGATTTTTGGGACGAATTTCGAAAACCGGATGGAGAAAAATAAAGCTCTCCTAGATGATCTTTATGCCCAGCTGGACGCCCGCGAAAACGCTGACCCGTTTGAGTTTGACATGCGGGGTCTGTTGGGCGGCGATGATCCTGCCGTCCCGACCGCGACCGCCGATTTGCAGGCGGCCATCAACCGCCTGCGCGGGGAAGCGGTGACGGCGAGTGAACGCCAGGCGGAGGCCCTCGCCGAATTGGACGCAGGTCGCCGCACCGGGCTGATAACGACCGAAGAAGAATATCAACGTCTGCGGCGCGTCATCATTGAAAAATTCAAGGATGTCGATGCCATCCGCGCCCAGGCCAAGGCGGCTTCCGATGCGAAAGCGGCGGCTGCCGAGTTGGCCCGGCAACAGGCCGAAGCGGTCCGCATTCGCGCCGACCTGGGCGACATCACCGGCGTCTTGTCCAAACGCCAAACGGAATTGAATGATTTGGTCGCAGCGGGCGTTTTGGACCAGGATTCGGCGAATGCGGCGATGATTAAATTCCGCGAAACCTTGGACGGCACCGCCGAGGCGCGCGCTGAATTGACCCGCGCGATCGCGGAAAGTTTCGACCCGATTGAAAAATTCAAAATCCAGACGCAGGAATTGGAAGCGGCGCAAGCCCTCGCCAACATTCCCGCCGAAGATTTCAACCGCTTGCTGGAAGTTCGCGCGCAGAAACTGGCCGATCTGGAAAAGGCCAAATCCGATGCAGCAGAAAAAGACGAATTCGGGGAAACATTGGATGCCGCCGAGGACCGCATTCTCGACTCTTTGAAAACCGCCGAGGAAATCATCACCGAAAAACTGGCGACGGAACGGAAAATTGTCGAGGCCTTGGTCAGTGGCGGGTCCCTGACATCCGGTCAGATGACAGAATATTTGACCGAATATGAAACCGAACTGCGCAAGACCGTCGACACCACGGATGCAATGTCCGCAGCGCAGGAAGTTCTGGACGGGATCTTGAACGGTTCAATCGACAGTTTTGAAGATTTGGGCCGCGTCGGCCTTCGGGTTCTGACGGATTTGCTGACATCATCGCAGTCCGTTCAGAACGGGATTGGCAATCTTTTCAGCGGACTCTTTGGCGGCGGCGGTCCCGGCACCGTCTCTGCCGGCGTCGCCCATGATGGCCGCGCCTCGGTCGGCAGCGGCGGACCACGGCGGCAGGTGCCGATTTCGGCCTTCCTCGGTGCGCCTCGCGCCCATTCCGGCAAGTCCGCAATCGGGCGGGACGAATATCCGTTCATTTTGCAGAAAGACGAACGGGTGTTGTCCGCCGTCGACAACCGCGCGATCGTGGCCGCCATGCAGCGCCCGGCCATGGTCTCGGCCCCTTCGCCCATCAATTTCACTTTGATCGATCAGGTCGGCGTGAAGAAAACAACCGAGGACCGCCAAGGGCCAAATGGGGAACGTGAACTGCGCGTGACCCTGTCCAAGATGATTGAATCCGGAAGCCTCGCCGCCCTGCAGTCACCGCAAGGTGCCAAGGTCATGAAGTCTGCTTATGGCGTCCGCCAAAAACTGGGAACCGCCTGATGCCTGTCAAGACCTGGCCCGCGAATTTGCGCGGCAATGACGGCGAAATCTACAAAGACGGGTCCGCCCTCTTGCCGCCCAAAAACATCAATCGATCGCCAATGGCAGACGGGGCTAAGAGTGCGCGCAAATTCACGCGCGGTTGGTCCGGGTTCAAAGGCCGGTGGCGTTTTACCTTGGCGGAGTTCGCGATTTTTGAAGACTGGGTTCATGCGGATTTGAAAGACGGCAATTTGCAATGGGCCTTTAATGTGCCCCTGCGCGGTTACGATGTCGCGGCGCGTTTCGTCCCCCAGGATGATCGTCCTTATGTGGACAGCCCGGCCCCAGGCGCAAACCGCTTTGTCGACTTTGAAGTGGAGTTTTTAGACCGTGCCCACCCATAGGTATCTAAAACATGTCACCGATCAACATGCGGAGGATGTTGATGTCTTCCTGATCCGCATGACCTGCGCTGATTTCCCGGATTGGTCGGATTTGACCGCCGAGGATTTCGAGGACTTCCCGCTCGATTGGGATGCGAACACAATGTATTTCGTCAACAACCCCGAGGCGATCACCTCGCGCGGTCACACTTACATTCCGTGGATGTTTGAACTCACGCTGCCCGCCCAGGGAACGGATGTTTCCGGCAGCAATTTGCGGTTCGAAAACCTCGATCGGCGGATTGGTGACGCGATCAAATTGCTGCCCGGTGATGCGCAAATCACCGTCGCCGCGGAAATCGTGCTGGCCGACACGCCTGACATTGTCGAGGAAAGTTTCGCCGACTTTACCCTGAACACCATCCGCTTGCAGAACGTCGCGATCGAAGCCCAGCTGGCCCCACCAAATGACGCTGCAGAGCCGTTTTGTTCATTCAAATTCTCGCCCAGTCTGACCCCCGGAGTCTTCCCGCAATGACGCCCGTCACCACCCCCGCAGAGTTAGCCGCGTTTTGCCCGCCTTTGGGCTGGCAGGCCGACATCATCGGCGCGCCTTACGATTTCAAAGGTTTCACGCGCGACGCTTTGTCGTGTTGGGGTTTTTGTTGTTTGGCGTGGCGGGAACAAGCTGACGTCATCTTGCCGACGTTCCAAGCCGACTTGCCCGCTGACCCAGAATTTTCCACGTCGCGGGTCCGCGCGGTCAATGCCGTCATCGCCGAGGGCGTGGAACTGATGGAAAACATTCCGCAGCCGCGCCCGATGTGTTTTGTCCAAATGCGGCGCGGCAAGTTCCTGACTCATATCGGTCTTTATGCGTTTGGCGGTTGGGTGGTTCACGCGGATGAAGACGCGAATGGGGGAACTGGCGCCGTCGTCCAGGAACCGATCGCGAATTTGGCCCGCTGCATCACCGGATATTTCTGGCCCTCCGACGCGCTGTTGACCGGACCTGCATCCAAGGCGCGGGCTGCCGCATGAAACCCATGAACTTTGAACGGAACGCGCACCGCGTTTCCGACACCCAATTCGAACGGTTTTGCCAGCCCCGCGCTGTCACAATCCGCGAGGGTCAAACGTTGGAAGATGTGATGAAATTCGCGCTGCCCGATGTCATTTTGCAAAATCACGCCGTCGTCATGATCGACGCGGAGGTGATCCCGCGCGAAAACTGGGGGCGCATCCGCCCGAAACTGGGACGGTCAATCGTCCGCGTCGGCCTTCGTCCGGCTGGCAAGTCGGGTAAAAAAATTCTACGAACCGCGCTGTTGATTGCGGTTGTTGTCGTCGCCGCATGGATTGCTGGACCCGCAGGCGTTGCGATTTTGGGGTCTACAATCGCCGCAACATTGGCAGCGGCGGCGTTCACACTTGCCGCAAACCTAGCCATCAACGCGTTGTTGCCCATCCCGCCGGGCGGGGCCAATGCGCGCACAGAAACCGACCCGACTTACTCGCTGCAAGGCACCCGCAACAGCCTGCGCCCGCGCCAGACGGTGGAGGTCCCCCTGGGCACGCACCGTTACACGCCCAGCCTCATCACCGAGCAATATCAACAAGTTGTCGGCGATGATGTCTGGTTGGTTTTTGGCGTCTGCGTTGGCGTCGGGAATTATGAGTTTTCCGATTGGCGTTTGGGCGAAAACCCGCTGACAAATTACACGGGTGTTGAAATTCAGGAAAGCCCGCTGCTAACCTCGCCGCGCCAGACCCTTATCCCCGGAGACTTCACCCAAAAAGATTTGGGGATCGAATTGGACACCAGCTGGCATACCGAGCGCACCAACCGCGATGCCGCAGATTTCGAAGTCATGCTGTCATTCGCCCGCGGCCTGGGGACAGCAGACAAAAAGGGCAAACCGGAATCGGTGGCGGTCACGGTCGAGGTTCAATACCGCGAAGTTTATGATGACGACTCCGTCGGCACCTGGCGCAGCCAAGCCGCCGAGACGGGGTTCGACGCCGACATCGCGGCCCAGACCGCCCTTGGCGATAGCCAGTCCAACCGCCTCGCCTATTGGGGTTCAGAGACCAGCCTGTCCGCCTTTCAAAACGCGCTTCCAGGCGGGGGCAACACGACCAGCCGCACCTTCCGCCGCAGCGATACAAAGCCCTTCGCCGCCCGCATCCGCGTTGCCGTCCCGCCCGGCCAACAATATGATGTTCGGGTGCGCCGCACGACCGCCAAAGACACGGACGTTGCCGTCGCGAATGAGGTGACTTGGTTCCGATTGAACACTTGGTCCGACCGTGATTTGACGCCTGACCCGCGCCTCGCAACTGCGTTTTTCCGTTTGAAGGCTTCCGGCGAACTCTCCGGCGTTGTTTCGAATTTGAACGTCATCGCGAAAAAGGTCATCCCGACATTTTCCGGGGACCCGCTCACATTCGACCCGGCCTTCGCGACGTCCGCAGATTGGGCGGGAACGCCCACACCCTCCAGAAATCCCGCTGACCTGCTGCTGGATGCCGGACGCGGGGCCCACACATTGCGGCCAAATTCCGATGATGACTTTTACTGGCCGAGTTACGCATCATTTTGGATTTGGTGTGATGAAAACGCCTTCACATTCGACCTGCCGATCGTTCAGGAACTATCGCGAAATGAAGTCGAGGAACTGATCGCCGCTGCAGGCCGCGGTCGGGTTTTCCGCGGGACTGACGGCAAGAAACGCATCGCGATTGACCGCGTCCGCATTGAAGGCCCGACGCAGTTGATTACGCCGAAAAACGCCCGCGGGTTCGCGTTCACCCGCACATTTTCCAAACCTGTCCACGCCCTGCGCATCCCCTTCACCAATGCGGACGAAGATTATCAGGACGACGAATTGACCGTTTACGCGCCCGGATATGACGAAAACAACGCCACCGAATTCCAAGAAATTTCGACGCCCGGCCAAACCGACCCCTCGCGCGTTTACGAATCCGGCGATTACTATCTGACATCTGCGCGGTTGCTTTCCACAGTCGTCAATTTCGAAATGGATATCGAACGCAGCTCGCTTTCACTGGGTGAACTTGTCCGCCTGCAGCATCCGCTGTTGAACAGCGTCTCGGTTTCGGCGCGACTTCTTGACGTGACGGGGCCATCGCTGACCCTCGACACCCCCGCCAATTTCATCTCCGGGGAAACTTATGGGCTGCGATATCGCAAGGTCATTGATCACGGCGACGGCACGGGGTCGATCGAAGCCGAAGGGTTTGTTGGCCTTGTCAATCCGGGTGTTGAAACGGATGTCGTGTCCCTGTCCGAAAGTCTGCCTTCCGGAACCATTTTAGAACCGGGCGATTTGGCCGTTGTCGGAATTTTGGGCGAAGATACATTTGAAGGTTTCGTCAAATCCGTTGAACCATCCGGTCCGCGCCAAGCCGATGTGGAATTGGTCGCTTATCTTCCTGAACGCCTGACCCGCCCACCTGCGCCGGTTCACGTTCCGCTTGCCATCCGAAATTGGTCAGATTTACCCGCGCCCGAACTAATCGGCAGCGAGGCCACGCCTGACGGGATCTTTGTCACCTTTGAGATGCCGGATGAAGTGGAGAGCCGCGTCGCCAGTTTCCGCGCCGAATCCCGTTTGAGTATCGCGTTTGACACCGGGCAGGATCAAAATTGGACTGAACTGCCGCTGCTGACAAAGGACACGCGCACCGTCACGCTGCTGCCCGGTCGCCCTGGCGAGCAATATGACATTCGCGTTTTCGCGATTGATTATGACGGGGTCGCGTCACCGCCCCTAACCGTCCTCGGCATTCTGTCGTCGTCTTTGGGTCTGGTCCCTGAAAATCTGGCCCTTGCGCCGCGCGTTCAAGGCAGCGCAAACACGGCCCAATTTGGCGTTGTCGACGTGTCTGTTGATGCGGGCGATCCGGCCTTTGTGGACCGCTTGCTGATTGAGTGGCGGAGTGTTCAGCCATCAGGACAGGATTGGTCCGCCCCGACGACGGCGCCCGCCGACAATCCGGTAAAAACCCTGACGGGTCTACCGCCCGGAATGGTCATCCAAGTCCGCGTCGCTTGGGTTGATCATCGCGGCAGCGCGACGCCGGAAGTCGACCGCCCAATCGCGTCTGTCACGGTCCCCGCAACCTTCACCGCGCAAGAGACTTTGAATGTCGGCGGGACATCTGCGGCAAATGTTCTCGCTGACATTCAAACGAATGCTACGGGCGTCGGCGATTTGGTGACGACATACGGAAGCACAGCCTCGGCTGCCCTAAGCGCTTCAAACGCCGCGGCTTCACAATCGGCGGCAGAGACCGCCGAGAATAATGCTGAGACAGCTCAAGGAATTGCAGAGGCGGCGCGCGATACAGCAAGCGGCCACGCTTCGGACGCCAACACGGACCGCTTAGCAGCCCAAACCGCGCGATCTGGAGCCGAGACGGCTGAAACCAACGCGGTTACTGCCAAAGATGACGCAGAAAGCGCAGAGAGCGCGGCGGCGACATCTGCAAGTCTCTCGGCTGGAAGCGCTACAGACTCCGGCAATAGCGCAACAGCTGCATCTAACTCTGCGAATACTGCCACAACAAAAGCGGATGAGGCGAGTGCGAGCGCAAACACAGCAACCACCGAAAGAATAGACGCTGAGGCGGCTCGTGATGCCGCCGACACAGCAGCCTCGGCAAGCGCCGCCAGTGCATCCCAAGCATCAGCCTCAGAGACAGACGCAGAAGCGGCAGCAACCTCAGCAACCACATCCGAAAACAATACAGCCACGTCCGAAAGCAACGCTCTTGCCTCAGAAGGAGCCGCAGCTGCATCTGAGACAAATGCGGCGGGAAGCGCGGCGGCAGCCTCAACGAGCGAAACCTTATCCGCCGAAGCGCAGACGGCGAGCGAGCTGGCGACTTTAAGAAATCGACCTTCAACGATGGAGGATTTTGGTCGGTATTTTACAAATCAAGTCACCGCCGCGCCGGAGACAGCTAATGATGCAGACAACTCCGGCTCAGTATCATCAGGAACGGACAGCGACGGCCCGCATCTTCGAACAGCTACCGCGACAGTTAACAGCACACTGTCCCAGAAGCAGGCGATCCCATATATTGTGGGAGACACCTACCGCGTCAGAGCGGCGATCAAAAGGCTTGTGGGAACCGGCGGACAAGTTGCTTTGCGAGGACGTTTCCTCACGGCGGATTACTTGACAAATCAAGGAGTAGCCGCCAGCACAGTCACGACCTCTGCGCCCGCCACTCTCACGGATTATGAGTTTGAGTTTACTGCGACACAAGCTGAATATGATACGGGGACGCGCCTCGTAAAAGCTGAGATAAACCCTAACACAGAGTTGGTGCAGGCTTTGGGTGTCTATTTCCTAGACATTCAAAACATAACCTCTGCGGCAGACGCCGCCGCAAGCGCTGCCGCAGCACTCACGTCAGAAGCGGCAGCGGCGGTTTCCGCAACGGACGCAGGAACGTTTGCGACGACATCACAAACCCACTCTCAGACCTCCCAAACGCAAGCGGGCATCGCCACAGCTGAGGCCAGCTCGGCCACGGCCAGCGCGTCATCAGCAAACACCTCTGCGGTAGCAGCCGCAGCATCACAAACCATAACTGCCACCGCACAGGCAGCGACAGAGGCAGCAGCCTCCGTCTCTCGGACGCCAACGTTTGAAGCGGGAGGCCGGTTCTTCGCTTTCACGTCAAACGCGGCGTTGAGCCCTACAAGCACAAGCTCAGCAACGGACAGTGTAAACTTTACGGCAGGGGACGACGCTGATGGATATTATATCGAAGGGCCAGCCTCAAACGCCGCGACCCTCCTTCAAAAAGCAGGCGTTCCCGCTGTTGTTGGGGATAGCTACAAAGTTAAAGTAAGGGTCAAAGCCTCTGTCTCAAACAGTGTTATATATCTACGCACTCGCTATTTGAGTGCAGATTACTCCGCTCAATACAGCATCTCCCAATCCGCTGGCATCACTATTCCATCAGGGGTAAGCGAACATGAGTTTGAAGTAACTTTGACGCAGGCAAAATACAATCAGGGAACCCGGCACATAATAGCAGAAGTTCTGGTCAACCAGCAGAGCAACGCAGCGCAAAAGTTCTATTTCTTAGATATTCAGAATGTCACCCTAGCGGGCAAGGTTGAAACTTTAGTGGCCGAAGTCGCTGTAAACGCCGCGACGGTCGCCGATCTCGAAGGCAACGCAGAGGCATACCGCTCGGTCGAGGTCGGCGCAAATGGGGCAATGACCCGCTTTGTTCAGCGCGCGGTTTCAGATGGCACCCATTCTTTCACCGAGGCACTTCTGCAAGCCAACCAAATTGTCCTGCAAGGCGGGGAAACATTCTTTGTCCTGAATAGCGTCGGCGCTACTTTAAATGGCGTTCTCATAATTGTGGACCAGATTGCCAATCCGAATGTCATGCTGGTCCAGGGACCCGGCTTTGGGGCGACCAATGATTTGATAATGTGGGTTGGTCCTTACAACTCTGACATCTCAACCCTGACCTCTTCCAACGGCGCGCGCGCAATTACGATTGGCGGAAAGTCCTATCTCGGCGGCAGTGATGAACTAGCCTCGACAATTCAAGCCAGTGAAACCAACGCTGCGATGGGCGGCCCAACAATTGCCGCGGAATTGACAGGCATCGCAACAAACGGAAACACGCAATACATCACCGGAAGTCACAACGCGAGCGGGGCAAGGACTTACACGTCAGGAACTGCACCGACCAATGGTAATATAACGGCAGGCAGCGCGACCATCAAAACATACCGGAAAGAGGGGTCGGGCAGCTATGCCCTTTTGGACACCCTGAACATCGTCGGCACGCTGAACACATCCAGTTTCTTTGATGCCGAAATCGGGCTTTATCAGGTCACCCAAACCTATTCGATTACAGGGTCAAAAGAGAATAGCGCGAATACTGGTATGGCGCTAACGAATTACGGATTCAAGACCGAAATGACCGCCCGGGCGGTTCCATCAGGCATCACAATTTCCTCCCAAAACACCACCATTTCAATCATCGAAAACTAGGAGTTCATCATGGAAGTTTTAATTGCAATCGGAATCGCCGCCAGCCTTGTTGGCGGGGGCATTTATCTCGTCATTAAATCCAAAGCCAAACCCAAAACCAAAGGTGCAGCTGGACGGCCAACCCACTCTGATCAAGAGCGAAAATAGCCCGCCAATAATCGAAACCCAACCGTCCAACCAAAAGGAAACTGGCATCATGACCAAAGAAATAATCGCGGCAGAAGAACAACTTCAAAAGTCATTTGAGGCCGCAGAACAGGACGGCGTGTCCTTGCTTGATCAGATCAAGGCCTTGAACAAACTTTATGTCATTCATGACGCCGACGGCGCAAAGCCCAAATCCGTTGCCAGCACGATCACATGTATGAGTTTCATGGTTCGTCAGGTTTTCGTCACTCCGGAACAGCGTGAGCAACAGGCCCAAGCCGAACAAAATGCGGAGAAAGAGCGCTTAAAAGAGGAGCTCTACGAAAAGCACATGGCCGCTGAATCCAAAAAGAAAAAATAGGGGACCCAACCCCCCAGGCTGCGCCGTCTGGCGCAGCCGTAAAGCCTGCCGCATTTGCGGTCCCTTCCAAAGTCTCACGTCCCAAAAGAAAGCCCACATTTATGCCACCTGAATCCCAAGCTGACAAGATCGCCCGGTTGGAGCTGGTCGTCGCCCGCATGGAGGCCGCAAAGCGCGGGCATCCTCCCTCCGGCGCGGCAGAGGCGGCGACAAAGAACTGGCCCATGCTCACTATGGCAGGCCTCGCTTTGGCTACTTTCATTTTATCGCAAGCAGGTGTTATCGGCGCGGCATCGGCAGACCGTGCGTCGAATGAGACGGCGACATCTTTCGAGGTCAGCGGTTTAAAATCCGACATTTCAAGCCTGCGGACAGATATGAAAGAGGATTTTACCGGCCTAAAATCTGACATGGCCGACATTATCCAGGCCGAAAGCCTTGCCCGAACCCGCGAAGTAAGCGCCTTGAAGGAACAGGTCGTCGGTGTGGCCACAAAAGTCGAGGTCGCAGGGCGGGACAGATATCCCCGAACCGAGGCGCAAGAGGACAAGGCGGAAATCTTGGCGCGAATGCAGGATTTTAAGGCCGACCTGACCGCCAGAATGCAGGAAGACAAAGCCGAAATTTTGGCCCGCGTCGTTCCTGTCGAAACCCAAACGCGGCAGAACACGACCAAAGTCGGCGTCATTGAACGGGACGTCGAGGCCATGGGTCTCCGCCAGAACACGCCCAATTAAACCAACCCCTCCGTCTCGAAAGGACATCACATGACTAGATTTCTCCGCAACCCAAATTTCTTTTTCATTTTCAGCGTCGTCATTTTGGCGCTGCTGATTTTCATCACACCCTCGGTTAGCCTGGACAATCTGGGCGATGGGCTGCTGCAAATCATTCCGGCCATTGGGCTCGGCATTTTGATGCTGTTCGGGTCGATCATTGTGTTCAAAAACTTCCGCATCATGTCGGATGACAGCGAACCCGAGCAAGAGGCCGAGACCGCCTTTGACAGGATGTTAGCCGACCCAATCGCGACGGCAATTTATCTGGCCGCCAATGTCATCGGCATCGCCCTCATCATTGCGGCTGGTCTGTCCTGATGTTGCGCGCGGCCCAGAACCGACCGTCCACCATTTGGCGCGCCTGCGTTTTTGTCGCGTTAATCGCTGTCATGGCTTTGGGCGCGGTCCAGCCCGCCAAAGCGCTTGATCTGGAAAAATTCACGCCGCTGCCTAAACATATGCAAGCCTGCGAGTTTCTGCGCGACGACATCCGCGCGGCGTCCAGGCGTTACATTCCAAAGTTCCCGCATTGGCAGGCGCTGATGGCGCAGACATTCCAGGAGAGCCGGTGCCGTTTGGATGCGGTTTCCCCTGCAGGTGCGCAGGGTCCGCTGCAAATCATGCCGGGAACCGAGCGTGACCTTGCGCGGAAATATGGCGCGTTCAATGTGTTTTCAAAACAGTCGATCGCACACGGTGCTCGTTATCAGGCCGCTCAGATGCACCAATGGCGCGGTCGGGGTCGCCCGCCCGCAGAGAGTTGGCGGCTGGGTCTGGCAAGTTATAACGCAGGCCTCGGCAATATTCTGAAAGCCCAAAAAGCCTGCGAGGGGCAGCGCGATTGGCGTGATATCCGTCTCTGCCTGCAGGACATCACCGGGCATCACAGCGCGGAGACCATTACTTATGTTCGCCGGATTGAACGGTGGTGGACCGACCTTGACCCGAATGCGCCTCAAATCTTTCGCGGCGAAATGGCAGTGCGCGGGTGGTTTCATTTTGATGAAAACGGGCAAGCGCCTGGGTCGTTCTGGCCTTATGCATCCGGATGGGTGACCGCGCGTCACGTCGTGCAACAGCAAGCCGAAACTGCCCCGCCCTTCACATCGGGAAAGGTCCGTTGCGCCGACGGCGTCATCGATGCCTGCCTGATCGGCGGGGATCTTCACACCGAAGCCGCGCCCCCGGAATTAAAAGAAGGCGACCGCGTGCGCATCCTCGGCGTTCCCGGCGGATCAGCGGATGTCAGCGAACGACGCGGCGCGGTTTATTTCCGGCGGCAGTTTCCCCGCGACAGCGATTTTTCAACGCCGACTGTCATCGTCCTCCTCGATGCGCCGACCCGCGGGCGTTTCGATTTTGGCCCAAAGGCTGCGGCAGCTTATCCGGTTTTTGTCGGGATGAGCGGTGGCGTAGTTTTGGACATGACGGGTCGCCCCCGCGGCGTGCTGGTTGCGGCGGGTGCGCCAACCGAACTGCTGCCAAGCCGTCCGGGGTTGGAGCAAACCGTCGATATCGTGGACCTCGCCGATTTTCATGCGGTGTTCGAATGAGCGCCCCCGATCTCCCCGTCGTCCAGTTAGGCGCCGCCGTCTTTTATCACGCCGCCCGATGCGAGGTGCCGGCACCTGACCCCAAACAATGGGCCAAGCGCAATCGCTGGATGGCGAACGGGAACTGCGTCCTGGGCCTGTTTGCGTCCTCGGTCAGCGGGGGTCTGGACGCTTACGGCGACCGTTTGCATCAGTTCACCTTGGCCGCAGACGCCGTTGTTTTGGATGTCCCGGACGAATTCACAGACGCGCGGCGGTGCAATCAATTTTATTACGGCATCAAACTTTTTGCCGAACGTTTGGGGGCCCATGCGCTGCGCGTTGATTACGGCGACGGAATGGCGCGGCTGGTCGTGATGGATTTCTCAAAGATTGAACACTGGACGGCCATTGATTGGCCGCCGGAAGGGTAGAATCATGATGTCACTTAAACTAAGAGTTCTCGCCGCCCTCGGCGGGCTCGCCGTTTTGGTCGGGCTTTGGATCGGTTTCCTGAAATGGAAATCGGGAATTGAAGCCGCCGCTTTTGCGCGCGGCGAAACCACCGAGCGCGCAGCCTGGACGACGAAAGTCGCCAAACGTGACGCCGAAATTCTGCGCATCAAAGGCGAGTTGGCCACGTCCTCGGCGTTGCTGGCCGCCGCCCAATCCGATTTTGAAACCGCCCTCGTCACTGCTGAAACGGCGGCGCTGAAAGCTTTATCCATCCGCGATCAAACTATTTTAAAACTCAAAGGAGAACTCAATGCGCGACCTATTCTGGACACGCCTGCCGCTCGCGAGCCTATTCCTGCTGGCCGCCTGTCAATCCACGCCAGAGCCGATCAGGAACTTGCCGACAACCGCCGTCGTTATCGAGACGCCGCCGGACCGTCCGAGCCCAACACCGCCCCCGCCAGAGCTGTTTCGATTGGAGACGCTGCCCTGGTTGACGCAGATGGACTCACCCTCGGAGGCGCCGAACACCGCGCCGCAGTCCTAGCGGTCGCGCTGGCAGCGACGGAGGGACGTTATGCGGCTTTGTGGGATTGGGCGAATGCGCAATATTCTGCCGACCTGACATTGTGGCAAGCCGAGCAAGCCCGCATCGCAGATGTCCAATCCCGCGCACCGCCGGATTGATTTCGGTCTGGACAAAAATTTCCCAAACTTCCCGCACGGTTAATCCCGCGGCGGGCTTTTTGGTTTCGGGATCAGCGCGATCTGAAAACCGAGCGTGTCGGCGATATCGACCAAGGTTGAGAATGTAGGATTTGCGCCGGGCGTCGTGGCCTTGCGGACTCTGGATTTCTCGCCGCCGCCCGCTTCCTCAAATTTCCGAAAACCGACTTGCCTGACCGCCGCGTTCAGATGATTTAGGGCGGCCCCAAGGTTCCGATCAGCGACCGCTGCGTTGAAAAATTTGTCTGTCGTCATGCCCGCCCGATAGAGGGATTTCTTTATTCTGGCAAATCGGGGGCACACCAATCCGACTTCTTGCCCGTCCATTTTCTGGCGAAGCCGTGCTGGATCATCACGTCCGAAAACATCCGTCCGTTGGCCAGCCTTATTTCTGTGATGGTCCGACCGTAAACATCTTCCTGGTCGTCATTGATCAGAGTGACATCAACATCCATCAGCAAGGCTTTCGCCATGTCTGTCGCCGCATCACCCCTGATTTTCTCGGCGGCGCATTTATAACCATGTTTCGGGTTCTTATGGACTTCGGGCGCATCCAGATTTTTAATCCGATATTTCACGCCACCCGCCCAGACCGTGTCGCCGTTGACCACGCGGTCAATCCGCGTCGGCGCACCGCTGATCGGCGCTGCAGCGCAAGCTGCCATCGCGGCGACTGACCAGAAACTGACCAACATTTTGAAACAATCCATACGATTTATGGACAGGAAACGACAAGAAAAGACAAGCGAAAAACCCCGCCAACGGCACCAAACTTCATTTAAGTCGTTGTTTTTATTGTTAAAAGTTTGGTGGGCGATACTGGGATTGAACCAGTGACCCCTGCCGTGTGAAGGCAGTGCTCTCCCGCTGAGCTAATCGCCCGTCAAAAGCTGACGTGGGCGCCTCTTAGGGGTCTGCGCCGGACTGTCAAGCCGCCGCATATCACGCGGATAAACCCAGTCTCTCGCGGGCAAGTTTATCTGCCACGAGATTCGTAGGCAGGTCCTTCTTTGCCGCAAGCCTGAATACATTTTCGAGCGTGTTTTCAAGGCCTTCCAGCTTTTCTTTTACCCACTTTGGATCGTAACTTCCGCTAACTTCTGCCGCCACATTTATGATTCCGCCTGCGTTTACGACATAGTCCGGCGCGTAAAGAATGCCGCGCTGACGGCACGCCTCTCCCATCTCCGGCGTGGATAATTGATTATTGGCGGCGCCCGCGATGACGACGGCTTTGATGTCAGGCAGGGTGATTTCCGAGATCGAGCCGCCCAAGGCGCAAGGTGCGAAAACATCCGCTTCAACAGCGTGTATCACGTCAGGCTTCACAACCTTAGCTTCCAATTGCACTTTCGCACGATCTAAGACCGCTTTGTTAATGTCAGTCACGATCAAGTGAACACCCGCACCGTGCAGGTGTTCGCACAAGCCATATCCGACATGGCCCAGGCCCTGAACCGCGACTCGCAAGCCTTCTAAAGAGTCGCGACCCATGGCGTGCCGAACGGCCACTTTAATGCTTCGAAAGACGCCTTCCGCCGTAACGGGCGATGGATCGCCCGAGGCTGCGGGGCCGTCATCCAGTCCGGCAACGTAATCCGTTTGGGTTTTAATTATTCGCATATCATCGGGCGATACACCGACATCTTCCGCCGTGATATATTTGCCGCCGACGGCCTCAACGGCGCGGCCATAGGCTTCGAACAAGGCCTGACGGTCAAACTCTGTGTCGGGACGCAATATAACAGCTTTCCCACCCCCTAAAGATAAGTCCGCCATCGCATTCTTATAACTCATAGCTTTTGACAAGCGCAGCGCATCCGTTACCGCGTCTTTTGGATCAGCATAGGACCAAAGCCGCGTTCCGCCGGCCGCAGGTCCACGCGCCGTGTTATGAACGGCAATCACGGCTTTCAAACCGCTTTTGGCGTCGCTAAATAGGTGAACACCCTCATGCCCATCGAAATCCGGATGATCGAACATATCAGGCCTTTAAGCTCGTGAGACCGGCGCTGGCAGCTTTAAGGATGGCCAGGGCTAAGGCGCCACCTGTGCCGTCGCCAATATTCACGTCAAGATTAACAATCGGCGTGAGCCCAAGACGCGACAGCAGCGCGTCATGCGCAGGTTCAGCGGAGAGATGGGAGGCCAGACAATGATCAATCGCGGTCGGATCAACCGCATGCAAAATAGCTGCGGCGCTGCAGCTAATATAGCCGTCCAATAAGATTGGAATACGTTGATGCCGCGCCGCGAGTATAGCCCCCACCAAGCCTGCAATTTCTCGCCCGCCAAATATCCGTAAGACTTCCAAGGGATCAGACGTTTGCGCATTATGCCGCGACACACCGGCTTCTACGACTTTAATCCGCGCGGCTGCGCCAACGCCGCCCGCCCAATAATTCGCAGCCCCGCCGTAAAGCGCGATGTTCATGGCTGCTGCCGCCGTTGCTGCGCCCAGGCCTGCCGCGCCCAAGACGATAATATCTGCCCCTTCGGCGACGACTTCCATGCCAAAGGCGATGGCGGCGGCGCAGTCTCGTTCGGACAGACTATTGGCCTGCGTGAAGTCCGCGCTGGGATAATCAATACCAAATTCATAGACTTTAAATGCTGATCCAAGCTCACCCGCTATGCCGCGCACAGCGGCCTGCCCGTCGGTCAAGCTCGCCACGCGCGCCTTTGATGCCTCAATAATGTCGTCATAGCCTAGTTGTTCGGCGACGCCATGTGTTCCGGCAAATACCGCGATCAGGGGACGCATCAAACTCGGTAAGTGCGCACCTTGCCACGTCGAAATAAGCGCGAGCGGCTTTTCTAACCGCCCGATAGGCCGCAAACCCCGACCGAGAGAATCGGCTTCCGCAAAAACCTCGGATGGCGGCAGATCCGCCAATTTCGGCATAGATCCAATTAGGGCGCGAATGTCGTCAAAGGGTTGGTCCGTTATCTGCGCGTCAGTCATGTAATGGCCTCAAACGGGTCGAATCAAAAAGTTAACCTTGTTTACAGATCACAGTGTATGGCGTCACAAACTTAAATTCTTTTCAAATTCTGCCCTTTATAGGAAATATATGTTGGTCAAGCTTCTTACAAACACTGTTCTCATCGCCGGCGTGGCTATCGCAGGGGTCTTATATTTGGACTATAAAGAGAAAATGTCCGACTCCGCACAAACTGAAGTTCAGGCTCAAGCCGCTCTGGGTCAAGAAGCGACGAATAAATCCAAGCCAAAAATGAAGAGATCCGCGTCGGTTGTGTCAATTCCAAAAAACCCGAGGTCCGGTCAGTATCATTATAAGGGCCGTGTAAATTCGGGCTATGTCGACTTCCTGGTTGATACGGGAGCCTCCGCTATCGCATTGACCCCGGCTGATGCGCGTAAAGCGGGCTTTCGGGACGCAGACCTAGAATATAACGTGGAGATCAGAACTGCAGGCGGACGAAATTACGCGGCACGCGTGACATTGGACCAAGTTGCGCTCGGCGGGATTATGCTGCGGGATGTCGAAGCCTTAATCGTGAAAGAAGGACTCGAAACATCTTTGTTGGGCATGACATGGCTAGGTCAGTTGCAGGAAGTCAAAGCGACGCCAAATGCGTTGCTGCTGCGCTATTAAAATAGCCCGGTTTTCCGAGCCATATTAAGCGCGACAAGCGCAAGGCAAATTCCAAAAATTCTGCGCAAAAGCCTGGCGTCCAACTTATGCGCCAGCTTGGCACCGAATGGCACCATCGGCCAAGCCGCAATGGTGATGAGCGCGAATCCCAACCCGTTGACATACCCCAGCGAACCAAATGGCCGTCCCGCAATCCCCCATCCACTGATGATGAAACCCAATGTTGCGGGCAAGGCGATGAAGAGGCCGAAAGCCGCTGCAGTCCCAATCGCTCGGTGTATCGGCACGCCGCAAAGCGTCAGCAATGGCACGGAGAGCGACCCACCGCCAATCCCCATCAATGAAGACAATACCCCCACGCTTCCCCCTGCCAATATTGGCGCTGGGCCGCGCGGAACAGTTGTACGTAAAACAAAACTTGGCTTTCCAAAAATAAATTGGAACGCGACCAAAATCGCAACACCCGCAAATAATCGCGTCAGCACATCGCTCGACAAACGCGGCGCAATCCAGATGGCGGCGGCGAAAGCTCCGACCCCAATCCAGACCCCGTAGCTCTGCCACCATCTGGATTCTGGCCAAACCAAGGACATATCCACGGCGTCTTTCGCTTGATGGGCGCGGGTAGAGCGGAGCGCGTTTAAAATGATAACCGCAGCGCTCGTCGCAACAGCGCAATGCATGACAATTTCCTCCGGCACGCCAAGTTCGGAGAAAGCGTAGTAAAGCGCGGGAACCATAACGGCCCCGCCGCCAATTCCGAATAGACCCGCCGTCAAACCTGCCACCCCGCCAACCGCCAGAAGCGCAAGGATCAGCGGCCAGTTTTGAAGGAGTTGATCCATCAAGCTGCGGTTTGCAAGCGCTGCATCGCGCTCAAGCCTTGGCGCAAAATATGGGAAGGCGGAAGTTTCCTGCCCAAGCCTTCGGACAAGGTGCGCCGCCAGAGGCGCGCGCCGGGCTCACCCGCAAATAACCCCATGACATGACGGATGAGCGCTTTGGTTGAGCGGTCTATTTCTTCACGGCTTTTTGCATAGCCGATAAGGCGCTCTGCGATTTCTAAACGGCTCGGCGCGAAAGAGTCTGCACCAAACCAATAGCTGTCAACTTCGGTCAAAATCCAAGGCGTGTTATAGGCCGCGCGACCAAACATCGCGCCATTCAATGTGCCGCCCATAACCTCAGCCGCATGTTCCGCATCCGTCACTTGCCCGTTAACGATGATGTCCAGCTCCGGATATTTTGCCTTCATCGCATAAACGAGATCATAATCGATTGGTGGAATGGTGCGGTTATCCTTTGGCGAGAGACCTTTCAGCCAAGCTTTACGCGCGTGAATAATGAATGTCCCGCAGCCTGCTGCCGCAACGATATCAATAAAAGATGGCAATGTTTCACTGACATCTTGATCGTCAATACCTAGACGGCATTTCACCGTAACTTCGGCATCTGTTGCTCCGCTCATGGCTGTGAAACATGCCGCGACCAAATCCGGCTCCGCCATCAAGCACGCGCCGAAACGCCCGGCTTGGACACGATCAGATGGGCAGCCGACATTTAAGTTGATTTCATCATAGCCATAACTCGCGCCAATCGCTGTCGCCTGCGCCAGCTTGTCTGGATCGCTCCCGCCAATTTGTAACGCGACGGGATGCTCAATGGCGTCAAAACCCAAAAGACGGTCGCGCGGCCCATGGATCACGGCATCGGCCACAACCATTTCCGTATAGAGCCGTGTATGCGCAGAAAGCTGACGGTGAAACCATCGGCAATGCCGATCCGTCCAATCCATCATGGGTGCCACACTCACCTTAACTTCATGTTTTTTATACATTTTATGCTATACTTCAAACAGTTAGAAAGGACGCGTGTGCACTCAAATTCACTGGAAATCACCTCGATTCTCTGTTGTACTGCACAAAAATTGCACACGATATGGCAACTATAGTAAAATTAAAATCGGGCAACTACCGCGTATAGATTAGATGCAAGGGATAACAAGCGCTTTAAACTCAAGACGAATATCGACGTGTTATTCTGTGATCCGCAAAGCCTCCGAGAAAGACCCCCGAATATGAAACACCGGCTGAACTCTTCAGCCAAAGTATTGCAATGACCGATTGAAACAGCAAGTGATTTTAAGACACTCGTTATAATTAGTTTTGGCGGCGAATAGGTCATTTGACTGTGAGGTCAAACCGCTTAAAAAATTTTGAACGAGGAAGCATTAGCTAGACTAATGTTGACAAACTATCGCATAATGTATCGTTCGAAATATGAGATAAATAAAAATTTTCAATAAAGCCTAACGCCTACCAGCAAGAGTTAGTTTAAAAATCTGAGTACCCTTCTTTAGGCGTTTCAACTCACTCGAAAGAGTATCCAGACCAAAACACAAATGCAATGTTGTTCATTATAGCTTCAGATGATTGAGTTTAACTTTCTACTTAAGGAGTATGACCTATGGCTGAGAAGAATAGTTTAAAACCGCAACATGAATCCTCCAATTTTTCAATGAATGAAACCACAACTGATCTCAAACCTTGTAATTCGAGCGATCCAAATGAGTGGTGCCCAAAGCATGGGCCGCATCCATCTGACTGAAATGGTAAGTTTTAATCCGCTGGCGTGACGACTTCAGGCATCGAGCAATTAACAGTAACCGCTTCCAGACCTAGAGATGCAACAGCAGAAACGGCCTCAAAAAAGGTCTCGCCTGACCTTAGTTGATCCGGCTTTGAATCGTTCAGAGTAAAGCTGACAATAGTTGGAAGTCCGATTTCACGCGCCGCAGTTGCAGCAGCAACAGCCTC
>ENA-ORXT01000370-ORXT01000370.1-marine-metagenome-genome-assembly--contig:-NODE-370-length-74052-cov-18.605745_pt1 | contig 74052 bp, 77 predicted proteins | sample MGYA00237868_ERZ511482 | MGnify/ENA metagenome assembly ERZ511482 | reverse complement strand
AAGGCGGCAGGTACCAAGTGGAATTTTCTGCCATTCCGTCCAGGCCTTGTTGGCGGCCACTGTATCGGAGTCGACCCTTACTATCTGACCCACAAGGCCGAGGCGATGGGCTATTACCCGCAAGTGATCTTGGCCGGTCGGCGCATAAACGACGGTATGGGGGCTTATGTGGCCGGGCAACTGGTTAAGGCTATGCTCAAACGGCGGATCCAAGTCGATGGCGCGCGGGTGTTGGTTCTGGGTCTGACTTTTAAAGAGAACTGCCCGGACCTACGAAACACCCGAGTGGTCGATGTGGTGGCTGAGCTGCGCGATTATGGTGTGCACGTGGACGTGCATGATCCTTGGCTCGATCCGGAAGAGGTGAGGCACGAATACGGTCTAAATTTGGTCACAACGCCTGAACACGCGGCTTATGATGGCATTGTCTTAGCCGTGGCACATGACAGCTACAAGCAGGCCGGGGCGGCGGCGCTTCGATCGTATAGTAATCAAAACGGCGTATTTCTCGACTTAAAAAGCGTATTTTCACGCGATGAAAGCGATTTGAGGCTATGATCAATCTCGATACCTGAAAAACAGCGTGGGCTCTGCTTGACGCGCTGGAAAGGTTGTATATTTCACTTTGTCTGACGTCAGCGCTTGTGTCTCAGATTTAGGTCTGGGCTAAGAGAGATTCTTCGCTCATCTTCATTCTCAGGGAGAGAAAGATAAGGCAGATTAAAACAACGTCCGGCGAGCGTACCGTCAAATACATCAAGCGTAAGACCCGTAAGCGGTTATCAGCCGAGGAGAAAATCCGCATTGTTCTGGACGGCCTGCGCGGTGAACAAAGCATTGCGGAGTTGTGCCGGCAAGAAGGCATCGCCCAAGGTCTTTATTACAAGTGGTCCAAAGACTTCTTGGAAGCGTGTAAGAAACGGCTAGCCGGTGATATCACCCGCCAAGCCAACTCAACCGAGGTCAAAGGGCTACGGTCTGAAGCGAGAGAGCTGAAGGAATGTGTGGCTGAACTGACCCTTGAGAACCGTCTGCTTAAAAAAAGCATGATCGCAGATGGGGACGACGAAGAATGAGGTATCCAGCCTCAGAGAAGCTGGAAATCATTAGGTTGGTCGAAGGCTCGCACCTTCCTGCGAAGCAAACACTCGATAAGCTAGGCATTCCACGCAGGACGTTTTATCGTTGGTATGATCGATACTTGGAGCATGGAGAGGACGGCCTTGTTGACCGGGCCTCTCATCCCGGCCGAGTCTGGAACAAAATACCCGATAGCATCAGGTCTGTACTGTTGGACATGGCGCTTGATATACCTGAGTTGTCGCCGCGTGAGTTAGCGGTTCGGTTCACAGACACCAAAGGCTATTTTATCTCTGAAAGCTCAGTTTACCGCCTGCTAAAGGCGCATGACCTGATCTCCAGTCCGGCCTTCATCGTTATGAAAGCGGCCAGTGAATTCCGAGATAAAACTACAGCGATAAACCAGATGTGGCAGACGGACTTTACTTACTTCAAAATCATTGGGTGGGGTTGGATGTATCTGTCGACCGTACTCGATGACTTCTCGCGCTACATCATCAGCTGGAAGCTTTGCACGACGATGAAGACGAGTGACGTCACAGACACGTTGAATATGGCGCTTGAAGCTTCCAGCTGTGATCAGGCGAATGTTGCTCACAAGCCGCGGCTGCTGTCTGACAATGGCTCCAGCTATATCTCTGGCGAGCTGGCTGATTACATTAACGACAACGGCATGAGCCATGTCAGGGGCGCACCATATCATCCTCAGACACAAGGCAAAATCGAGAGATGGCATCAGACGCTCAAAAATCGTGTGCTGTAAGAGAACTATTTTCTGCCGGGAGACCTAGAACGCCAGATCGAAAGCTTCGTGGAGCACTACAACCACAAACGCTATCACGAGAGCCTGAAAAATGTCACACCCGCCGATGTCTACGTCGGCCGCGCTCAGTCCATTTTAAACCGCAGAGAAAGGATCAAAGAGAAAACAATCGAACATCGACGCTTGCAATACCGCAAAGCCGTCGCTTAAATATCAAACAAAGGGATGAGCAAAGTCTCTCTTAGCCTGGCCCACAATCTGTGCCATTTTATATGACGACGGACAATCAGCACATATTTTCAGAAGCATATCGCAATGGCGGCATCCTCACTAAAATTGACTTTCCTTCAAAAAAAGCCTATGTTGTTGATATGCGTATTTTAATTTCGACCTCTGTTCTGTTGATTTCGTTAGCTTTGGCTTTGCCGTCTGCGGCGTGTGATCGGCATGGCGGAATGTTTGGTCAACTCGGCGGAGCGACTTGGACGGATTATAATCCAGCTGCCGCTGAGTCCGACGCTTTGTTTTTAGAAGAGCAGTTGACCAAATGGCACGAACAAAATTCGGAGCCAGCCGCTAAGGTCAAACCTGCTAAACCAAGCTTTTCTAAGGTCACATCGCGTGCATCATTGGCAGCTCAAGCCCGCTTGGCGAAAAGGTCGAAGCCGTCAAAAGAAACTGATGCGCAAGCGAAAGTATCTTTGGAGACGTCGGTAAAAGCGTCTGAAACGACATCACGCTAAATTCGCGTTGATAATCCATCAGAAACAGACCGTTTCAATGCAATGAGAGCGGGGATCACACCTAGCATAGCTGCGATAAACGTTAACGCTAACACCACATAAGCATCCGTAATTCCGGGCAGTTTGCTGACCGTGCTGATGCTAAAGCGCGACTCCAGGTAAGGGCTCAGCGCCCATAATAATGCGTAGAGCAACACAACGCCAAGCACAGCTCCTGTGAAAGCAATGAGTGCCGCTTCGCTGACGAGCAATCCGACGATGGTTCTCCCTCTCGCCCCAACAGATCTCAGAATTGCCATTTCCCTCCGCCGTTCATTGAGAGTGGTGAGTATGGACGTTAAAACCCCAATCAAACCAACGGCCACCACAAACCCTGACACGATGGCTAACGCGCGCTCCACAATTGATACCGTCCCCCATAACTGACTAAGAGCCACCCCCGGAATAACAGCCTGTAAGGGTTCCTGAGCGTAAGTGTTGAAGTCGCGTTGTAGTCTTAAGGTTTGAATTCTCGATTTTGCCCCAACAAGTAAGGCCGTGATGCTTTCCGGTTGAAGGTCTAAAGCCCGAAGTCTGTCTTGTGAAACTGCGCGGCTTGCAGGGGTAGGTGTGCCATCCTTCCATCCCACATGTATGGCTTCAACAGCAGCGATACTGATATAGACAGATCGATCTACGGGTGTGCCTGTTGATTCGAGGATGCCGACGACACTGAACGGCTTTTTATCATGATTGACAAAGCTTGTGCCGCCCAAACCATGCGATAAAGTCAGGGTTGTATCCATGTCATACCCTAACTCGCGTGCGACTTGCGAACCCAAGACCGTATCAAATAAATCGTCAAAGGATCGTCCGTTTTCGAAGGTAATATCTCGATCACCCGCATATTTGTAACGATCAAAATACTCCGGCGTCGTTCCAACAACACGATATCCTCGATGGGTATCACCTAGGCTAATTGGAACGGTCCAAGCGACATCTGGCCTCGCGGATATGTCTTCATATGTTTCAAATGTGATATTGTTGGTCGGATCCCCGATTTGGAAAACGGAATAGAGGACAAGATTGACGGGACTTGATCTGGCACCGACAATCAAGTCAGTTCCGCTTATCGTACGCTCAAAACTCGCTCTTGCCCCTTGACGCAGATTTTCAACAGCTAAGAAAAGCAGGACAGCTGTTGCGATGGATAGAATAGTCAAAAGCGCTGTATAACGGCGCGCCCAAAGCGAGCGGGCGGCTAACGCAATAATAATTGGCGTTTTCATGGCATTTTCACTTTGTTGAGCGTGGTAAGGTCAACCGATCTGTCAAAGTGTTTCGCCAAACTCAAATCGTGACTGACGAACAGAAGGCTACAATCAAAGCGTTTCCGTTGGGTATCCAACAGTTCAATGAAACGGTCTCGATTATCGCTATCCAACGCCGATGTCGGCTCGTCCGCAATGATAAGATCTGGTCCTCCAATCAGTGCGCGTGCCACCGCAACGCGTTGTTGTTGACCGATACTGAGGTTTCCAACTTTGCGATCGGCGAAGGTTTCGTCGAGACCCAGATCTTTGATTAGGTCCCTCGCTGTGTCAGCTACGGATACATTTTTTTTATTGGCTCGATCCGCGCGAGTAGATGAAAATCGGCAAGGAAGAGTCACGTTTTGAATGATGCTGAGATAGGGTAAAAGATTGAGCTGTTGGAAAATAATTCCAAGGTGATCAGCTCTCATTTCATCACGCTTTCCCGACGAGAGAGTTGTTATGTCCGTACCGCAAATGGAGATATGGCCTTCTCGGGGATGTAAAACTCCGCCAATCAACCCGAGCAGTGTACTTTTGCCAGACCCACTTGGCCCGCGTAGAAACACACTTTCTCCGCGAGCAATACGCAATTCATCAATATGGATCAGAGTCTCTGAGAGGTCATAGCCAAATTTGACATCATAAAGCTCAAGAACGGGTTTAGTACTCATAAGGCTCTATTTTTGAGAGTTTAAGCTCATAGGCACTGTTACCCAAGTCGTTCAAGAATTCCCCAGTTTTTAATGTTCCCTCCAGCCAGAAAGGCTCATAAATATTATCAATTTTTGCCGCTGTGTCAGACTTTACAAGTATTATCTGGTTAGGCGGCGGCGGCGGTGTGTGGAGACAGGCTCCGAAATAAGGCACCACGAGGAACTCTTTGTATTCAGCGTTCGCGTTAAAATCGAAAGGCACGACGTAACCCGGTACGCGGATGCGCTTCCCATCCAAGTCTTTCACGACGTTGAACGTTCCGATTTGTTCCATCGTGTCTGCGTCGCTGCCTTCTTCTATCATGGCTGAAACACCTATATCTTGGGAAGCGGCTTCAGCCAATGTCGTACTGTTTTGAGCCATTTTACGCTCAAAATCTTCGTAAAATTCGACGTAGAGTGCTTCAAGAAGCTCGTCCTCACCCTCTGGCATCAAGTCTTCCCACGTAATTTCGGTAACGTCTAATTTGACATCAGCCTCAGCTTGAATGGTGTCTAAAGTGGTTTCGTCGCTAGGATTTGAGCATCCCATAAGCCCCACAGATAAGCCTGCCGTCAGGAGTAGTTTCGAAAAATGGTTCATCGCGTTAGATCCGCCTTGGGTTGCAAAGGTGTCAGGTCAGCACTCATTTGTTGGGATGGGCCGAGATATACAAGTTCCAGTTCGGTTAAATTCGGGAAAATTTCAAACAGTTCGACCTCAACTGATTGAAGTTTTTCAATTGCCTGACAGGTAATAGAATAAGTTAGAAATACATCCTTATGACTGTCATCATCTTCGTGTTGATGGTGTTCCTCATGATCGTGATCTTCCGCTTCTGCACCCGTATCGTGGTGATCGCTATGATCATGACCGTCTTCCTGATCGTGGCCATCATAATCTTGGTCATGACCAGCTTCGGAAAGAGCTTCAAACAAAGTGACTTTCGAGGGGGGGGAAACGAAGGTGCATTTCGTATCGTCGTTAAAGCGGAATAGATTATGAGGCTGGGTCAAACTCATTTCGACTTTTGAAGCAAGAGCCCTCTCAGCATCTGTTTTCGGCTCATATTCGAAACCCAGTAGGTTATATAAAGGGGTCTCAAATTCTATCTGAATTCCATCATTTTCAGATACGATTGAGAGTGCCGCCCCGCCATGGACATGGCTATCAGCGGATCGAATAGACGAAGACACTTTCTTAAGAGAATCGGGTTTCGCCGATTCTAAAGTCGACTTGGGTTCTGCATCCTCACTTGACGCTGATGGAATATCGGTCGTTTCAAGTTTGTCTTTGCTTTCAGGTTGAGAGCATCCAGCTAAAATTACTCCCACCGTTAAAGCGTATGAGGCGATGCAAATCAGCGTTGAGCGAGCTTTTGGTTTATAATTCATGTTATTGAGTTACAATCGATAGCCCGCTCACTCAAGTTAAATTACGCGGATATACAGAAAGGCCTTAGTTGTCTTGACTACTAGGGAAGTTGTGGAAGAAAATTGCCGTTCATTTTTGAATGATATAGTTTGGAGTGATAAATCCCTAATGTCCGTTTCTTTTCGCAGTCGGCCGATCAATGATAGCCGCTGCAGGCATGTTTCGGATCGGTGGTGGAGCGCTGAGCCGTGTCTCATTTTATGAAGATAAACGCCAATTCGATATGCGTGAAATTGACCGAGAGCATGAGCGCGAAGCGGACCTTGGGGATTGAATGTTGAGACAGGTTTGTGAGGGGCTTAGCGTTTGTCCAAGGGGCGCCCAGTAAGACGCTCAAAATCTGTGAGTATGCGTGCCGCTTTTAGTAAGGGGTCTAGCGCAAGTGGGAGGGGCTTGTTTAGGCTAGAGAGCTCAGCGTCATAGGACTCGAGATAAAACCTCAGCGTTACGCCAACAGTGCCCGTACCTGACATGCGCAAGACAAGGCGGTTCGTCTCACCAAATTCAATGCACCAGCCTTGATTATCCGACACGGTCTTGTCGACGGGGTCGGTGTAGGAAAACACATAGGCTTTCGTCACCACCATGCCCGAAAATGATTGGCCGGCCAGATTTGGGATTTGGTTTTCAAGATGAACCACGACAGCCTTTGCCTTGTCGGGCTCAATCGCTTCGATGTCGTAACGATCATAATAATTACGGCCATAGGTTTCCCAATGCTCTTGCAAAATATCTGCGACCGATAACCGGCGTTTCGCGATTATATTTAGCCATAAAAGGACCGCCCAGAGGCCATCTTTCTCCCGTACATGGTCTGAACTGGTGCCTGCACTTTCTTCGCCGCATATATTAATAGCGCCCGCGTTGAGAAGGTTGCCAAAGAATTTCCACCCCGTAGGAGTCACATGACAGGGGATGCCCATGGCACTCGCCACGCGGTCTGCAGCTCCGCTTGTTGGCATTGACCGCGCCACACCGACAACGCCGTTTGCAAATTGCGGGACGTGATGCGCGTTGGCCGCTAAAATGGCTAAGCTGTCAGACGGAGAAACATATGTATTTTTACCGAGTGCGATGTAACGGTCCCCGTCTCCGTCAGAGGCAGCTCCAAAGTCCGGCGCGGATTCTGAAAACATAATCTCAAAGAGATCTTTTGCATATTCAGGATTGGGGTCCGGATGACCGCCGCCAAAATCAGGCAGAGGCATGCCGTTAATGACGGAGCCTTCTTTAGCGCCAAGCCGGGTTTCCAATATTTCTTTCGCATAGGGCCCCGTAATGGCATGCATAGCGTCAAAGCAGAGGGTAAAGCCGCCGAGGAACATCTCGCGAATGGCGTCAAAGTCAAAAAGGCTTTCCATGAGTAGGACGTAGTCTAATAGGGGGTCGACAATCTGAACCTGCATTCCGCCCAGTCTGATGTCTCCTAGAGTATCCAGGTCTACATCAGCATCATTGGAAATTTTATAATTATCCAGCACCTGTGTGCGGGCATAAATTGCATTGGTTGTGGCCTCGGGGGCAGGCCCGCCATTGGCAGTATTATATTTAATGCCAAAGTCTCCATCAGGGCCGCCGGGGTTGTGACTCGCAGACAAAATGATGCCTCCGCAGGCCCTGTACTTTCGAATAATGTTTGACACGGCGGGCGTGGATAAAAGCCCGCTACGGCCCACGACTACGCGTTTTATCCCATTCGCGGCCGCCATCTTAAGCACAGTCTGAACCGCGACCTCGTTGTGATATCGGCCATCACCGCCAAGGACCAGGGTTTGGCTTTTCAGCTCGGGCGCTGAGTCAAAAATAGCTTGGACGAAATTCTCCAAGTAATGGCGTTGCTTGAACGTAGCGACGGTTTTTCTTAGCCCGGATGTGCCCGGTTTTTGGCCTTTAAATGGCGTTGTTTTTACTGATGTCATTGCGGCCTCATTTCTGGCTATGAAACGTCCATGTGGTCTTCATAATTTTATCTATGTTCCCATAAATTTATCGTAGCGGATAGCCTAGCACACATGAAAAGCGTCTGGGTGGTGAGAGAGAAGTTTATCCTGCCATGTCTGGCGCTCTTCATTAACGATACGCGCCACAATACAGCCTCGAAAGCCGCCGCCGGTTTGCCGGGCACCCAGCGCGCCAAATTTGACGGCATCGTCAACTAAGCGGTCGACGGGAGGCAATGAAATTTCGAAATCATCGTGTTGAGAAGCATGGCTTTCGATCATGAGGTGTCCAAATTTTTCCATGTCGTCTTGCGCTAACAGCTTCACCGCTTAAACGGTACGCTTATGATCGGTCATGCAATGCTTGGCGCGCCTTTGGATATGAATCCGGGAGAGGGCGCTGTAGACGCCCATTCGGGTGTCATGCCAAGATAAATTAGACTTATCGACTTCAGGACGTTCTCGGCTAGTTTTTGGAATGTGGTTATCTTACCGCCGTAGACCGACAGAGACGGCGCGCCGTTCACTAAAGGTGTTGATCAGCCCGTTCTTCAGTTCCGCGAAACACCGAGAGATACTCAGCTTTAACTGTTTTGCGTGATGCGACGGATATCACTATCAATAATAGCGACACAAATTTCTTACCCGCGTGAATGTTAAGCTCGAAACGTCTGAGAATACGATAGTGCGTGTGGCGGCAACTCAAGGTTTTTGTTGAAGATATTAACCTCCTCGATGATGACCGACGTGATTTCTCACGCTTCCAGAACCGTGTCTTGGAATATGAAGATACAGGTAGCCGCTACACTGTTGGTGTAAGAGGCAGTTTCTAAAAGACGCACATAACTGACCTTAAAGGGCGGCCTAGGCTGCCCTTTTTTATGTGGGCTAACGTGTAGTTTAGTTTTAAAACACGACAAAAATTCGTTATGTCATCCTTATGAACACTATGATTACAGTCTCAGAAGATAAAACATTCGCGTTGACGAATGCGTATTTCTCCTACGTGTTTCGTGTATCACCCGAAGGAATATTAGAACATCTACATTACGGCGGGCCATTGGCGGACCCGCTGAATGTAGCTATTCATCATTTACGGACACAACGCGAAGTGGCCGCGGAATTTCAAGGCGGTAAGTATTTTAGCCTCGCCGATACACCGCAGGAATTTCCATGCTTTGGGACTTCAGATTACCGTTTCCCGGCGCTACATGGGCGCAATTCGGATGGGAATACGATATTCTCGCTTCACTATAAAAAACACCGAATTGTCAAAGAGAAACCGCGCCTTAAAAAGCTCCCATCTGCAAGAGGCGGGGAGAGCGAAACCCTTATCATCACGCTGGAAGATCCGCTGCACAAGCTTGAAGTTGAGCTCTATTACACAGTTTATACGAATTACGGCGTCCTCGTGCGGTCCGCCAAATTTCGTAATAAGGGCGAGAAAGAAATTCAGCTCCAACATGCCTTTAGTAGCGCGCTGGATCTTCCGCCTGCCGAATATGAAATTTTGCATTTGCACGGGACATGGTCGCGCGAATTTAACGAGGAACGAATTGACGTTCCAAAAGGGCGTTTCGTCATAGACTCGGCCCGGGGTACATCGAGCGCTGCGCACAACCCTTTTATTGCCATCATGGAAAAAGGGACGACGGAAGACTTTGGCAGCGTCTATGCTTCTACGCTTATCTATAGCGGCAACTTTGCTTTAAGCGTCGAAAAGGGCGAGTTCGAAGCCGTCCGATTGCTAGCGGGTGTGAACCCGTTTAATTTCCATTGGCGCTTAAAGCCCGGTAAAAAGTTCTGCACACCCGAAGCTTTGCATGTGTATGCTGATAAGGGCCTACGCGGTATGAGTCATACCTGGCATGAGTTTGTCCGTAATAAAATTTCGCCAGAGCGCTTCCGCCATGAACCGCGCCCGACTTATCTGAACACCTGGGAAGCGGCTTATTTCGATGTTGATGAAGATAAAGTTTTGCATCTTGCGGACAAAGCCAAAGAGATAGGCGTCGATATGCTTGTCCTTGATGATGGCTGGTTCGAGGGGCGCCAAGACGATGCGTCTTCGCTTGGGGATTGGACGGCGGACAAGGCGCGTTTTCCATCCGGCATTCCGTCGCTTGCCGCCAAGGTCAAAGCGAAGGGCCTAAAATTCGGTATTTGGTTTGAACCGGAGATGGTCAATCCGCAGTCTCAATTGTTTAAAAATCATCCGGACTGGATATTACATGTCCCGGGGCGAACGCCCTCGCTTGGGCGTAACCAGCTTACCTTGGATCTCTCCCGCGACGAAGTTGTCGATTATCTCTATGGCCAGATTGACGCTATTCTGTCCTGCGGAGATATTGATTACGTGAAGTGGGATATGAACCGCAATATGACCGAGGTAGGCTCAACCGGACACTCCCGCAATCGGCAACGCGAAATCTCGCACCGTTATATGCTTGGGCTTTATGACCTCTTAAGCCGGCTCACAAAAAAATACCCCGATATGCTGTTTGAAAACTGCGCGAGCGGAGGTAATCGTTTTGACCTCGGCATGCTGAGCTATATGGCGCAAAACTGGACAAGCGATATGTGCGACCCGATCGGACGTCTCGATATTATCAATGGCTGTTCTTACCTGTTCCCGCTCGATGTAACAGCCGCGTATATCGGCCCGTCACCCAATCATCAAAACGGCCGTGTCAGTTCGATTGAAACACGGTTTAATGCGGGCGCATTTTGCGCGGCGCGCGGCATCTCTTTGAATGAAGATGATATCGATGCCAACAAAGAGCTGCTGCAAAGCCTTATGAAATTCGCCAAAGAAACGGCGCCGGATATGGTTGGCGGACGGTTTGACCGTCTTGTGAAAACTGACAATGAAGTGTGTTGGCAATATATGAGCCGTGATGGTCATACGGTTTATTTGGTATATTTTCATATTCTTGCAGCGCCCAACCTGCCGTTTCGCAGGGCGCGCATGACAGGGCTCGACCCCAATGCCGATTATATGCTTGTCGAAGATGGCGCGCATTACGCTGGTGACGCCTTGATGCAAAACGGAATGCCTTTACCCTATGTCGCCACAGGGCAGGTCAACAATAAGGTTCGTTATATGGAAAAGGGTGATTTCAGCTCCTATCTCTTTGTCTTTAAAAGAGCGGCGAGCGTATGATCCCAACTCTCGGCGTATGCTACTACCCCGAACATTGGCCTGAAAGCCAATGGGCGGATGATGCCGAGCAAATGCGCGAGATGGGATTGACGTGGGTGCGCATAAGCGAATTTGCGTGGAGCCGAATTGAGCCCACGCCGGGAAACTTTAACTGGGAGTGGCTTGATAGAGCAATTGAGACCCTCGGGCAGGCGGGGCTGAAAATTATAATGTGCACACCAACCGCAACGCCGCCGCGTTGGATGCTGGACAGACATCCCGATATGCTTGCCGTCGACGCGCACGGAAACCCGCGAAAATTTGGCTCCCGTCGTCATTACTGTTTTTCTCATGAGGGTTACCGCGAAGACAGCGTTCGCATTACCGAATTAATTGCAAAACGGTATGGCGATAATCCGTATGTTCAGGCGTGGCAAACAGACAATGAATATGGTTGTCATGACACTATCCTCTCATATAGCGCGGCTGCCGAAACCGCGTTTCGGACTTGGCTGGCCGTGAAGTATAAGACGGTTGAAGTTCTGAACGTAGAATGGGGCAATGTGTTCTGGTCGATGGCGTATAATAGTTTAGATCAAATCGATTTACCTAATCTGACCGTCACAGAACCTAACCCCGCTCATGTCATGGATTTTCGGCGTTTTAGCTCGGACCAAGTTGTCAGATTTAATAAGGTGCAATGCGATGTCTTGCGGACATTCACGGACGCTCCGCTTATCCACAATTACATGGGACGCATTACGGAGTTCGATCATTTCGATGTAGGGCAGGATTTAGATATTGCGAGCTGGGACAGCTATCCGCTCGGTTTCCTCGAAGACCGCTCAGACCAAGGGGATGACTTCAAACATAAATATATGCGCCAAGGCGATCCGGACTTTCAGGCCTTTCACCATGATCTTTACCGCGCTGTTGGCCAAAGAAGGTCAAAAGAAGGGCGATGGTGGGTCATGGAGCAGCAACCCGGCCCGGTGAATTGGGCCCCTTATAATCCGGCCCCGCTGCCCGGCATGGTTAGGCTCTGGACTTGGGAAGCGATTGCTCACGGGGCAGAAGTCGTGAGTTATTTCCGTTGGCGGCAAGCCCCCTTCGGGCAAGAGCAAATGCATGCGGGCCTGCAGCGGCCAGACGGCGAATGGTCAGACGGCGCTCTCGAAGCTATGAGGGCCGCCAAAGAAATTACCGATTTGCCTGACCTGAAAACAATACCGGCGTCTGTGGCTATTGTGTTTGACTATGAATCAGCATGGGCGTGGGACACGCAGCCGCAAGGGCAGGGCTTTGATTATTTCAGATTAGTGTATGACGTTTACCGAGGGCTCAGACGCTTGGGTTTATCTATAGATATATTGCCGCCAAACACAGAAGAATTTGGAGATAGAAAGCTTGTCTGCATACCAGGACTGTTTGCGTGGACGCCTGAGTTGGTGAAGGCGATGAAAAATTTCTCTGGGCAATTATTTATTGGGCCGAGGACAGGCTCAAAAACTAAGACTTTCAAAATACCTGATATATTGCCGCCAGGTGTTCCAGGGCTGGACTGCACCGTCACCGCAGTCGAAACTCTGCGGCCAAGCGCGGGCGTCCCGCTAGAGCAGGGTGGGCATTTTCATATGTGGCGAGAATTTACAAAGACAAGCGAGCACTTAGCTGAAGTCACCAAAGACGGCGAAGCTGCATTAATTTCAAAAGGCAAAATTAGATATTTAACAGGCTGGCCCGATGATATTGCTATGACTGGGCTATTATCAAAAATCGCTGAAAAGGCTGGGATTGAAACAGCTGATATGCAGGGGGGGCAACGCCGAAGAAATGTCGGCGAACATACTTTGCATATGGACTATGATAACGGCGAAATTCAGCTTACAAATAATAAAACAAAAGAAAGCCTACTTTAAGTAAGGCCGGGAAATAATTGTGGAATTACAAGCGTCTCAAATTGTTGTTTTTGTCGCCCTAACGGCGCTCATTGCATTTACGACCTATTGGTTCTGTAGAGGGGCCCGCCAAAGCTATGACCGCGAAAAAGAATACTTCCTCGCAGGGGGCGGATTGAAATGGTATTTCGTCGCCGGCTCTATCACTCTCACCAATCTTTCAACAGACCAACTTGTGGGTATGAATGGCAATCAAATGGCTTTGCTGGCGTGGTGGGAGCTCGCGGCTGTTGTTGGCCTGATGATGCTCTGTTTCATATTTATACCTGTCTATTACAAATATAATTGCACGACGACGACAGAGCTTTTGGAAAAACGCTACGATAACAAACATATCCGCGCCCTGATTTCAGTTCTTTTCTTACTGGGTAATGTTTTCATATTTCTGCCAGCCATTTTGTATGGCGGTTCACAATTTATGATCAGCATGTTCCAGCTTCCTGTATCGCCTGTCGGCGTCCCCGGTTTTGGAGAGATTAATTCGACGATTTTTGCCATCTCTATTGTTGTGGCCGTGATGGGTGCGGCGTATGCAATCTTTGGCGGTCTGCGGGCTGTCGCAGTGTCAGATACGTTCTCGGGTATTCTTTTATTAGCTCTGGCGTTATTCATTACCTTTGCAGCCCTTAAGGCGATTAACTTTGATTTCTCCGGCATACCGCCCGAGAGGCTTACGCTTAAAGGGGCCTCAGGTTCGGACATCCCGTTCTCAACCTTGTTCACGGGTATGTTGTTCATACAGATGTTTTACTGGTCGACAAACCAAACGATTACGCAGCGCGCTATGGCTTCGCCAAGCGTGAAAGAAGCGCAAAAGGGTATTCTGGCCGCGGCGGGTATTCGGCTATTAATTGTACCGCCCATCATCGTTCTACCCGGCATAGTAGCGTTCAAACTTTATGGCCGCGTAGAAAATGATATGGCCTATGGCCAGATTGTTGGCGACCTTCTCCCAACTTATTTATCAGGGGCTTTTGCGGCGGCGATGCTCGCGGCTATGTTAACCACATTTAATTCAATCCTTAACGCATCAGCGGCCTTGTGGGTGTGTGATATTCACGAAATCTACATCAAAAAGAACGTGAATGTGAAAGGGGTGTCGCTCTGGGTGTCCATCGTGATGGTTATATTAAGCCTTATCCTCGTGCCATTCTTTGCCACGCAAGATAGTTTGATAAACACGGTACAAACGCTTTACGGCCTGCTCTCTATGCCAATTCTATCAGCTTTCATCGTCGGTCTCTTGTTTAAAGATGTGAATCCCTACGCCATGATCATGGCTGTGATATTTGGTGTCGGTTTATATGCGGTGTTTGTCTTCGGTTGGCCTAAGCTCCCTGGCGGCGGATATATCCATATGATGGCTGTGACCTTGATTTCGAGTGTGTTGATGGCCTTGCTGCTGAACAGACTCGTCTTCCGTCAAAAAGCGGTATGGGACGCGCACACCGTCTTTGGGAAGGCCTAGGATAAACCTATTTCAAAATGACAAGGCCGCTCTGGGTCCTACCGCATAAGGGCGCGTGTCCAATGGACATGAAATCGAAAATATCACCGAACGTGATGCGCGAAGCTTAGAGTAATCTTCAGACTTAAAAATTGAGCCCTTCAGGCGCGTCCCAGCCGCGCCGCATGCAGGCTGCAAGGACTGTGTTGCGGAGGAGGCACGCAATTGTCATAGGGCCGACGCCGCCGGGAACAGGCGTAATAGAGCCTGCAACTTTGCGGGCGGGACGGTAATCAACATCGCCCACAAGACGTTTTTTGCCCGGATATTTTGTACTGTCGATGCGGTTGATGCCCACATCAATGACGCAGGCCCCGGGTTTTATCCAATCAGCTTGCACCATTTGAGCGCGGCCTACTGCGGGTACGAGTATATCAGCTTCGCGGCATACAGCGGCAACATCTTTGGTGCGGGAATGCGCGATAGTTACAGTGCAGTTCTGTTCAAGGAATAAAAGCGCAGCGGGTTTACCCACTAAAATTGATCGCCCTAACACAACGCAGGATTTCCCTGTGAGATCGCCGAGCGCGTCCTTGGCGAGCATCACGCAGCCTGTGGGCGTGCAGGGGCGCAAACCCGGCTTGCCGAGCACAAGGCGTCCGGCAGAAGCTTCGGTCAATCCGTCGACATCTTTATCAGGATGAATTTCTGCGATAACGCGGTCAGAGTTTAAGCCTTTAGGGAGAGGAAGCTGTACAAGAATCCCGTCCACCTCATTATCTGCATTGAGGGCTCTGACGAGAGCAACCAATTTCTCCTCGGATGTATCCGCAGGAAGTTTATGTTCGAGAGAGCGCATCCCGGTTTCTACCGTGAATTTGGCCTTATTGCGGACATAGACTTCGCTGGCCGGATCGTCGCCGACAAGGACAACGGCCAAAGTCGGTTGTGAAGGCAGTGACGCCACGGCCGTTGCTACGCGGTCTCTTAAACCTGCGGCATAGGCTTTACCGTCAATTTTTGTAGCTAACATGATTATCTCCTGCAAGGGCGGTTACGCTCTCCTAAAACATATACTGTGAGGGTCAATATTTGAATCTGTAATGTTGTGTTCTGGGGCTTTAAACAAAAGAATAGCCGCGCCCGCTGCTCTGTGCGATATGAGCGTTCATGAGTGATGAAAAAAACATCGATGAAAAACCTCTAGGCGATATCCTCGACAAAGTTGATGAGATTGCCAGCGGCGAGGATACGGACCTTCATGCGATAATCGCTGCATTTGGAGACCGGGCCTTTGGGCCGGTGCTGACGTTGTGCGGCCTCCTGCATCTGACACCTATCGGCGCGCTACCGGGCGTACCTATTGCTTTAGGCGTTGTTATTATTTCATTCGCTGGCCAGCTTGTTTTTGGTCGTGATACGCCTTGGATGCCGCAATTCCTTCAGCGCGTGAAAATCAAACACGTGGCTATCGAGAAAACGCGTAAATTTGTCGGGCCCGTTTTGAGTAAAATCGATGCTATTATCCGCCCACGTTATAAATGGGCCGCAACCAATACGGCCCGAACTGCGGCTGCGGTTATCTCTGTCATATTCGCGGTCACGCTTTTGCCTTTAGGGTCGGTACCTTTTGGAGTTGTGATACCGGGCGCGATAATCATGCTCATTGGACTTGGCATTACGGCGCGGGATGGACTTATCCTTATGATGGGATTTCTGTTAAGTTTTGTGGCCTTCGGAATTATCGTTAAACTCTTTGTTATGGCCTATTTGGCTATGACGGGGGCTGGATAGCCCTCGGTTTTAGTCTTCCGGTTCAGGTGCAGGTTTATCTCCCGAATCCATTTCCATAATATCGACTTCGGACAGGATGGGTGTTTCCACTGTAGGAGGCGTCGCCGCTTCAATTTCAGATTCTGGCGTCTGTGTAGGCGCGGGCATAGCTTTTGGCTCCGGGACCAGTTCAAGCTGCGGTAACATTTCAGAATCAGGAGTTACTATTTCCATTGTCTCATCATTTTCAAGGGGGGAAGCCTCTTCAGTCTTGGGCTGCCCCTTGGGCGTCTCAGGCTCAGGTGTCACAGTTTCTCGGATACGTTTTCGAGGCGCTGGATAGATGTCTTCGCCCAAAATGCAGCGACTATAACGGCTATCCCGAACAACGTTCATACGCTGGCGCAACGTTCCGGCGCGGCCCCTCACGTAATTTCCGGGAGGATCGACGCGCCATTTGTTTGGGCTTGGGAGAACTGCAGCTAAAAGTGCCGCTTCTTGTTGGGTTAGGTCTTTGGCGGGCTTACCAAAACGAATTTGAGACGCAGCTTCAATGCCGAAAATCCCGTCGCCCCATTCCGCGACATTTAAATAAATTTCCATTGTGCGGCGTTTGCCCCAAACAAAATCGACAAAGCTTGCCATCCAGGCTTCACCGGCTTTACGCACATATCCACCGCCATTCCAGAAAAATACGTTTTTGGCGGTTTGTTGCGTGATGGTCGAGCCGCCGCGCCGCTTACCGCCGTCTTGATTGTCTTCCAGGGCTTGTTCGATGGCCTCAAAATCAATGCCCTTATGTTCACAAAACCGGCCATCTTCTCCGCCTATGACCGCATCGACAATATAAGGGGATATGTCTTCGAGGCGTGTCCATTCGCGGCGGATGTCTTCACCTGCGAGCGAGCGCTGCACCATCAAGACTGTTCCCGGCACGGGAACAAATTTTAGAGCCACGGCATAAACATGAAAAGCGAGGAAAATACCCACACCAATCTGAAACAGTTTCCAGATAATTTTCTTCATCTAGATAATTTCAAAATGTTCGGGGCGGTATCCAGGGTCAGGATAGGCCGGGTTCATTGCCTCGAGAGTGTCCCGCACAATCTGCGTAATAATTGCGCCGCGGTTCTTACGCGAGTCGGAGGGAATAATATGCCAAGGCGCGTGCTCAGTAGACGTGCGCTGCACCATGGTCTCATAGGCCTCCATAAATTCAGGCCATAACTTCCGGTCTTCGAGGTCGCCCGGATTGAATTTCCAGCGCTTATCCGGATTAACAAGGCGGTCGCGTAAACGCTCAGCCTGAGTTTCCGGCGAGATATGCAGCATAAATTTCAGAACTGTTGTGCCGTTTTCTGTCAGGTGCTTTTCAAAATTATTTATTTGCTTATAGCGTTGCTCGACTTTATCGGCGGGTACAAATTGGCGAACCTTTACCACGAGAACATCTTCATAATGAGAGCGGTTAAACAAAGTTATCTGCCCTTTTTTGGGGGTAACTTGGTGGATGCGCCAGAGATAGTCATGGGCAAGTTCATTTTTGCTTGGCGCTTTGAATGCGGCGACATTTACATTCAGCGGAGGGGTCTGATGAAATAAGGACTTCGTCGTGCCGTCTTTACCGGACGTATCCATACCTTGCAGGACGATGATAAGGCTCCGCTCCGCCTCTCCGTAAAGCTTGTGCGAAAGCTCACTGATAGCTTTGCCATTTATATTAATCAGGTCTTTCGCGTCTTTTTTCGACGTAAATAGATCGGATGAAGTTGCCCGGTCTTTCAAGGCGAAGGGCGCGCCGGGTTTGGCGATAAAATCAGCAGCAGAAAAGTCGGGCATAGAGAGTCCTAAATAACTTCAGGCTCTCTGTTATCAACTATTGCCCAAAGCATAAAGACGAAAACGTCGACGATATGTCTGAGATGAACTATTTGTGTATTGTGCGGCGCGATGTAGTTTCCTACAGCTTTTGGCATGAAACATTTACTTATATCCGCAGCCTTATTGTCCCTCACCGCTTGTAGTCAGGCTTCGACAGCTGAACCCCTTAAGGCCAAGGCCGCCTCCGTTATGCCGGACACCGGAAACTGGACTGTCGTTCAGCCCGAAAGCCACATCAGATTTAAAGCCGTGCAAACAGGTGATGACTTTACGGGTGAATTTACGGCTTTTGACGCTGTGATCAATTTTGACCCTCAAGACTTAAAAAGCGCCTCAGTTACGGCCACAGTTGATATGAGTAGTTTTGAAGCTGGCGACAAAGAACGAAACGGGGCTCTGCCCTCCAAAGACTGGTTCTTTGTTAAGTCTTATCCGGAGGCCGTTTTCCAGTCCGACAGTTTTTCTAAGACAGGTGCAAACAGCTATGAGGCCGATGGCACACTTACTTTAAAAGGCGAATCGCAGCCTCTAGCTTTGCCTTTCATTTTGGATGTTTCAGGTGACCGCGCAGTTATGACTGGGTCAGTTGCACTCAATCGCGGCGATTACAAAGTTGGGCAGGGCGCATGGTCTACGGATGAGTGGGTGTCGCTTAACGTTGAGGTCGATGTGAAAGTCACCGCGACGCGAAACTAACCCTCGGTTTCCTCGCGAAGTGTTTCAAGCTCGAGCCATTCCATCTCAGCGGCTTCTAGTGCGTCTTGCGCATTTTTCAGATTTTTAGCCCCGTTCGCAAACGCATCAGGATCTTTCGTGAACAAATTTGGCGCAGCAAGCCGTTTTTGTAAATCGGTTATTTTATGTCCTAATGCCGCTATTTCTTCAGGTAGCTTTTCAAGGCGGAATTTGTGCTTGTATGACAGCTTAGCTGTTTTAGCCTTCGAGGTTTTGCCCCCGGATTTATTTTTCGATTTATTCGCCTCTGCCTTGCGGGCTTTAACCCCATGTCCGCGCTGATCAAGCAAGTCAGAATATCCGCCGGCATAAATTTGCCATTGGCCAGGCCCTTCATACGCGATTGTACGCGTAACCGTGCGGTCAATAAAATCTCGATCATGCGAAACGACGACAACCGTGCCGTTATAATCCGCAACAAGTTCCTGCAGAAGATCAAGTGTTTCCAAATCCAAATCATTTGTTGGCTCATCAAGCACAAGAAAATTCGATGGCAGACGAAGCCCGCGTGCGAGCTGAACTCTAGCGCGCTCCCCGCCAGATAGCGCATGAAGAGGCGTGCGGGCTTGTTCAGGGAGAAAGAGAAAATCTTTCATATATTTTATGACGTGAACAGAATTATCACCGACCATGACTTTGTCCCCGTTGCCGTCCGTGAGAGCATCGGATAATGTCCATTCAGGATTTAAGCTTTCTCGTTTTTGATCAATAACGAGCGCTTCCAAGTTCACGCCAAGTTCAATCGTGCCGCTATCAGGGTCCAGCTCGCCCATCATCAGTTTCAAAAGTGTTGTCTTGCCTGACCCGTTCGGCCCCAAAATGCCGATGCGCTCGCCCCTCGATATGCGGACGGAGAAATCCGAAACGATTTCGCGTTCCCCGAAAGACTTGTTAACATCAGTGAGTTTCGCGACGCGTTTACCCGACGTTGTGCCTTCGGTTACAGATATAGAGGCTGTGCCTTGAACCTTTCGGTGGTCTTTGACTTGCTGCCGCAAATTGCCCAAATCTTTTAGGCGTTTAACATTGCGTTTACGCCGGCCGGAGACTCCGTGAACGACCCAATGTTGTTCGCGCACGATTTTCCGTTCTAATTTATGTTGCTCGAGCTCTTCTTGCTCGAGCATTTCATCGCGCCAGTCTTCAAAAAACTTGAAACCTTTAGAGAGCTGACGTGTATGGCCTCGGTCCATCCACGCCGTTTCCTTGCTCAGGGTCTCAAGAAATCGTCTATCATGTGAAATGAGGACAAGGGCTGAAGATAAACGTGAAAGCTCGCCCTCAAGCCATTCAATGGCCGGGAGGTCAAGATGGTTTGTCGGCTCATCGAGAAGTAAGATATCCGGTTCAGGGGCAAGCGTACGAATTAAAGCCGCCCGCCGCGCTTCTCCGCCTGACATGACCTCAGGAGACTCGTCGCCGCTCATGCCTAACGCATCGAGCAGATACGGGACACGCCCTGCATCGTCTGCGCCCACAAGGCCGTCCATGATATAATCCCGGGCAGTTTTATACGCCGAAAGATCCGGGTCTTGTGGCAGGTAGCGCACAGTTGTTCCCGGCTTTAAAAAACGCTCGCCCTGATCTTGCTCGACCAGACCTGCCGCAATTTTTAGCAAAGTTGATTTCCCGGATCCGTTCCGTCCGACGAGGCACATGCGGCTGCGGGGCATAATGGATAAGCTTGCGCCCTCAAGAAGCGGCGTGCTGCCAAATGTCAAATGAATATCGTCTAATGTTAAAAGCGGTGGGGCCATAGCTGGGGAGGTAACTGCGCAGGGGGCTATTAGCAAGCCTATGCATTGGTGTTATGTCTATTTTTGTGTATTAATTTTGAATTATTACGGGACAAAGCTTAAAGTCTGGCTTAGGTCTTTCTTATGACGTTTGGGCTCATCAATATTTTTTGTTTTCGAAAATATACTGCAGGACTTATAGGTTTTGTCGTAGCTCTTATTTTTGCGATGCTGACATTCGTACCTGTTTCTGTTCATGCTCAATCAAGTGATAGCGTTATTTCCCTAGAGTCCCCTGTATTCGATATTAAGGAACTGACAGCTGATAAGGCTGAAATAGCTGAGAATGTAGACTTGACCCCGGAGCAGATCAAACAGGGTCAAGATTTTTATGACACCGCCATTACCCGCCTTCGTAATGCGGAGCGAAACCTTGAAACGGCTAAGACATTTAGCCGTGAATTGACAGAGTCGCCCCGCATCGTGGAGATGTTACAGGCGGAGCTGGATGCGGCGCGCGTTCCAGAGCCAGAAGAACCAGAGGATGTCCCCATGGAGGGGCCGGATCTTCTTAATTTTGAACAAGAGTTAATCGCTCAAGAAAGCAAGCTTCGTGGTTTGCGGGCTGAGGTGGAGCGTTACAACACACAGCTTGAAACGCTCTTGCAAAGACCCGTCGCAGCGCGTGATGAACTTGCGGACGCGCGTGTAAAACTTAGTGAAATTAACAGCCAAATTGACGGCTTTGGGAGCGATGAACTAGGCGCAATTGACCGAGCGAGGCTTTCCGCCTTACAGGCAAGAAAATATTTTCGCCAAGCACAGATACTCGCTTTAGAGCAGGAAACGGGTAGCCGTGTATCGCGGCAGGATATTATCACGTTGCGGCGGGACATTGCTCAAGAGAAAGTGGATAAGACATCAAGGCGTGTTGTTTTCATTCAACGTAAAACGGGACAAAGCCGCTTGAATGAGGCGTCGCGGGTTCACCAAATTAACATAGATGCCTTGGCGGTTTTAAACGACCCCCATCCCTTCGTCGGGTTTTTGGCAAAGGGTAATGTAGACCTTAGCCAAAGGTTGAAAGATGCCGCGAGTGAGTCTAGCCGGTTTCCCCGTCAAGAGGCCGCCACGCGCGATCAGTTAAAAGTCGTCAATGACGACCTCGCAGTTGCGCGGCAACTCATCAACTTAGGCGATCTGGATCGTCAATCCAGTAAAACTTTACGCCGTTTGCGCGACAAAGGGTTTTCTCCCAAAGCGATCAACGCTTCAATGGAGGCGACGAGGTCAAAAATTGTGCAAGCCACACAAGACCGCTTGTTGGCAGAGGAAGAATTCCGGAATCTGACGCAAGAAGATTTTAACATGCAGTCAGAAGTTGTTGAGTGGAAAAGTGATAACCCCGAGGCGCTCACATTGACTGACGTTGAGCGCGGGTTTGCGGAGAATTTCTACAGCGCGCGCCGAGACTTGCTGACAAATATCGCGAAATCATCCCGCGCCCACGTGGAAGACCTAATAACCCTAGAGGGTTCTCAGGGGGAGCTCCTCAGGCAAACCGTACAGCTTAAAGAGCTTCTCGATCAAAACCTGCTTTGGCTGCCGAGTGTGCCCGCGATTGATATGGGCTGGCCCGGGCGGATTGTTCGCGGTGTGCGAGAGGTCGTGAGTGTCGAGCACATGACTAAGGCCATTGAAATTCCAGTTTCAGTGCTTCCGCGTGCTTGGGTGTTACTTTTTGTTTTAGGGACTGTTATAGTTGCGTCTCTGGTCATGCGAACTCGTTTATCTGAAGACATTCAGCAAAGGGCACAAGAAGTTGGGCGCGTACAAAAGGATTCTTATTGGCACACGCCGAATGTCATCGTGGCCTGTTTTATTATTGCCTTACCTATCCCGATGATGTTTTGGGGTCTCTCGCTCCTCTACAGGCTTAGTAATAGTGCAGATGCTTTTATCGTCGGGATGGCTAGCGCATTACAGTACTTGGCCTTCTTCACACTTTTCTTTTTGACATGGAGGGAGTGGAATCGGGACAAGTCATTATTTGGAACCCATTACAAGTTACCACGCGTTATCCGCAACGGTATCTACAAGCAGTTTACTTGGTTCATCCCTGTTGCGGCAATTTCAAGCTCGCTCGTTGTTTTGACAGACGCGATTCCTGAGCCAGATGTTTACGAAGGCGTGAGCGTTCTGGCGTTTATTATTACAGCCTTGTCGCTCTCAGTCTTCGCTTTCAGGCTTCTGTGGAACAAGCGCGAAGCCATTGAGACTTATTTATCCAAGGACAGCGCCGCATGGAAATACCGCCAGCCCGTGATGGTTTTGCTGATTGGCCTCCCGATTTTTGCAGCGCTATTGGCAGGGGCTGGATATTACGAGACTGCGAGCGAGCTTCTCCGTCGCTTATTTATTTCCGGGCTTCTCCTAATTGGAACTTATGTCATTTACGGCTTGATCCGCCGGACGCTTATGGTCGCCCGCAGACGGCTTCATTTGCGGCAGGCGATTGAGCGCCGGGACAAAGCTCTAAGGGCTCGTAAGGAAAAAGAAGCCGCTGAAGAACGCGGAGATATTCCGCCGCCGCCAAATGTTGATTATGATGAGATTGACGTTGAGTCCATGAGCCGCCAAACGGCGAAGCTGCTTTATACCGCCATGGCGTTTGGGTTTGCGTTTCTTATGTGGCTCATCTGGTCTGACTTGCTGCCGGCCCTGTCCTCGTTCAATAGAATTGAATTATGGGATTACGCGGGGGTAAATTCCGAAGGCGAAAGTATCCAGATCGGGGTCACACTATGGAGTGTTATTCAGGTTCTTGTGGTCATTTTTCTAACCTATATTGCGGCAAAGAACCTACCGGGATTCCTCGAAATTTCTGTCCTAAACCGCGCGGGTGTAGATGCGGGGACGCGCTATGCAATTGTTACAATTTTAGGATATATCATCGTGGCAATAGGCGTTCTCATGGTTTTCGACAGGCTCGGGCTGGAATGGTCGAAGCTACAATGGTTAGTCGCAGGTCTTGGCGTGGGTATTGGTTTCGGTCTTCAAGAAATTATCGCGAACTTTATCTCCGGTCTGATTATTTTGTTCGAACGTCCTGTGCGGATTGGTGATTATGTGACCATCGGCGATCAAAGCGGAACCGTGTCACGCATTCAAATCAGAGCGATCACAATTAGCGATCTGGATAGCCGAGAAACGCTTATACCCAACAAAGAACTTATCACAGGGCGCGTGACGAACTGGACTTTAACTAACACAGTCACGCGAATAAAGATTCCAGTCGGGGTCGCCTATGGGAGCGATACAGAAAAAGTTCACGGCATCATCATGGATGTTTTGAGTGCTCAGACTATGATTTTAGAAAAACCTGCACCTCAAGCCATGTTCCTAGGCTTCGGGGATAGCTCCTTGGATTTCGAAATTCGAGTATTCATTAAAGCTATGGAAGATAGGTTCCCCGTTCAACATTCTATTCACACGGATTTGAACAAGGCCTTCGAGAAAGAAGGTATTTCAATTCCGTTCCCGCAGCGGGATTTGCACGTGATTACGCAAAGCGTACCCGTTGAAGTCGTTCCTGAAACACCTAAGGCTAAACCAAAACCAAAACCAAAATCCACCCCAAAGCCGAAAACGACCTAGCTTATGCGTTTTATTCTTTTGATGGGCTGCGCCCTGTACGCGTGCGTGCCTTTTCAGGCACTTGCGGCGGATGACCAAATCATCGTGACCGCTAAGCGCATCGAACAAAACGCTCAAGATTATGCGGGGCGTGTCGACGTGCTCAGCGGCGAACGCTTGGAGTTAATTAACTCTGTCCATCCTGCTGAAAGTCTGAACGCTATTGCAGGCGTCAACATCCACCGGGGTTCCGGGCAAGAACACTTAACCGCCATTCGATCTCCTGTTTTAACGGGCGGGGCGGGGGCAGGATCTTTTCTATATCTTGAGGACGGCGTGCCGCTGAGGGCGGCGGGTTTCGCCAATGTAAACGGATTGTTCGAAGCGGGGAGTGAATTTGCGCGCCGCATCGAAGTCCAAAAAGGCCCTGGGAGTGTCCTTTATGGCTCCAACGCTGTGCATGGTCTTATTAACGTCATTTCAGAATCTCCTGAGCGCGGCGGAAAAATTAAATTGACCGGGAGTGATAACGGGTTCGCATCTCTCGAGGCCTCGCTCTCAAATGATACGCTGCGCGCGAGTCTGTCTCTCGCACATGATAACGGCTTCCGAGCCGACTCAGGTTTCGATCAGCAAAAGGTCCAAGTCCGCGCTGATAAAATGGTTGGCATATGGGACGCGATATGGTTGACGAATTATCAAAATCTCAACCAAGAGACAGCTGGATTCATCCAAGGCGAGGATGCGTATAAAGACGATGCCATACGGTTCACAAACCCCAACCCCGAAGCGTTTAGAGATGGCGAGTCTTTGCGGACGCAGCTCCGTTTGGACAGGTCTGTAGGAGTCAATAAAACTCTATCGCTTACGCCTTATGCAAGATGGACCGAACTGCGCTTTCTTAGGCATTTTGTGCCCGGCCAAGCGCTTGAGAAGAACGGGCATATCTCAGGCGGTCTACTCGCGTCCATATCCGGAAACAATTTTATTGCCGGGATAGACGCAGAATATACGGATGGGTTTTTATATGAGTTTCAGAATAATCCAAACCGCTTTTCATTCGTTCAAGGCTTACATTATGATTACGAGGTTCAAAGCACTGTCGTCGCCGCCTATGCGCAAAGAGATTTTGCGCTTGGGCCTAAGACGAGTTTAGATATCGGCGCACGCGCAGAGTTCACGGGATATAATTATCACAATAATGCTGACAGTGTTGTTACAGGCCGTTTCAAGCGGGTGGATGACCGGGACGATGATTTCTTTACTGTTACACCCAAGGTAGGCCTCACGTATGACCTCACGCCGGACGTTACGCTGTATGGCCGCGTGGCCCGAGGGAGCCGCGCGCCGCAAACGACGGATCTCTACGCCGTTCAAGATAACCAAGAGCCCGGTGATGCGGATGTCGAAACGCTAGACACTCTCGAGGCCGGCGTTAAAGGCCAGCTAGGCGGTTTTGATTTCGACGTCACAGGTTACGCCATGCGCAAAGAGAATTTCTTCTTCAGGAATTCGCAAAGACGCAATGTCACCGATGGCAAAACCAAGCATTACGGCGTAGAGCTTTCTGCTTCTGGCCCCCTCACACATTGGCTGTCTATTGGCGGGGACGTTTCGCTAGCATCGCACACCTATGATTTTGACGAAGCCTCGAGCGGAATTGTGAGCGGCAATGATGTCGATACCGCGCCGAACACACTGGCGAATGCCCGCCTGACAGCGCGCCCAACAGGCGGCATCCTGGCCGAGATTGAATGGCGCCACATGGGCGAATATTTTACCAATCCCGCCAATACGCAAAGCTATGGCGGTCATGATATATTTGTCCTTCGCGGCGAGGTCGAAGTGATGAACCAAGCGCACATATTCGGCCGCGTGGATAATGTATTTGATACCCGATATGCAGACCGGGCGGACTTTGCTTTTGGCAATGAGCGCTATTTTCCAGGCCGTCCAAGAACGGTTTTCTTTGGGGTAAAATCAGATTTCTAGTGCTCGACATGGGACTAGAAATTCCGTAAGCCCGCCTCATGAATATTCCTGATAGTAAATTGGCGCAAGTGGTGGAGCGTTTCGAGCAAATCGAAGCACGGATGGGCGCAACCACTGACAGCAATGAAATTGTCCAGCTGGGCAAGGACTATGCAGAGCTGCGGCCTGTTGCCGAGGGCGTTCGCAAACTCCAAAGCATTCGCAGCGAAATGGAGGACCTGTCCGCGATGATGGAAGATCCTGAAATGGCGGCCATGGCGAAGGACGAGTTCCAGTCGCTCAAGAATAGCCTCCCCGAAGTCGAGCGCGAGGTCTCTCTCCTGCTGCTCCCGAAAGATAAAGACGACAGCGCCTCAATCGTGCTCGAAATCCGCGCGGGGACTGGCGGCGACGAAGCCGCAATTTTTGTGGGCGACTTATTTTCTATGTATGCACGTTACGCGTCTATTATGGGCTGGAAAGTCGATATTGAAACAGAGTCCGATGCGGACATGGGCGGGTATAAAGAAATCTCTGCGTCGATTACCGGCGCTGGCGTTTACGGTAAAATGAAATTCGAGTCCGGCGTTCACCGTGTTCAGCGCGTGCCTGTTACTGAAACGCAGGGCCGTATTCACACATCCGCTGCAACCGTGGCTGTCTTGCCCGAGATTGAAGACATCGACATTAATTTCAATATGAATGATGTCCGCGTTGATACGATGCGCGCCTCAGGGGCTGGCGGGCAGCATGTTAATAAAACCGATTCCGCTGTGCGTATGACGCACGAACCTACAGGTATTGTGGTCGTCTGCGATGCGAAATCCCAGCACATGAACCGCGCGAATGCCGAACGCATTTTGAAGATGCGTATTTACGATATGGAAAAGGCCAAGCAAGATGCGATACGCGCCGAAGAACGTGCGGGCCAAGTTGGCTCCGGGGATCGCTCCGAACGCATCCGAACCTATAATTATCCGCAAGGACGCGTCTCAGATCACCGGATAAATTTGACGCTCTATAAACTCGATAAGATTGTCGCCGGTGATGAGCTTGGCGAAGTCATCGACGCTCTGCTCTCTGAAGATCAGGCCAACAGATTGGCGGCGATGGAGGCGGGTTAGCCCTTTTTCGGCGGCAGCGGGAAGAACCCGGACGTGCGTTTGATGTAATCCTGATAAGCAGGGCGTTTTCCCATTGTACGCTCTAGCAGGTCTTTCCCCGATACTTTCACCAATAATAGGTTCATGATGAGCGGGCCTAGGAATGTGGTCCAGCCAAATGGGGCTTGGCACGCGACAAGAAAAATTCCCCACCACATACACGCATTACCAAAATAATTGGGGTGACGCGTATATTTCCACAGGCCTGTATTCATCACGGGTTTGTTTTCCGGCGGGCCGTCATAGCCTTTGTTTTTCTTTAGGAACGCTGCGAGCTGCGCATCCCCCACGGCTTCGAATAAAAATCCAATGAGCCAAAGTGCAGCGCCGACCAGCGCGATAGCTGTCAGCCCTGTCTTGGTTAGCCATTGCCATTCCGGGGTCAATGATGCCCCTTCAAGAGTTATGTCAGGGAAGCCTGTTGCCACGCCGACCCAAACAGGGGCGGATACAATTAAAATGAGCAAGCCTTGGCCGAGGAATACGCGGAAGAAAGCCCGCTTGCGCCATGCCATTTCCTCAAGACCTGAACGCTTACGCATGGCCACATAGCGTTTGTCCTCACCGTGGCCGAGGTTGCGTTTCGCCAGATAAGCTGAAAGGCGAATCCCCCAAATCAACGGCATACCCGCGAGTAGCCAGATAAACGGCGTTCTGACTTCGGAGAGCAACAAACAGACAAGCGCGACAATCGCAAATCCCGCGCCCCAGAAAATATCAATGATACTCGCATCGCGCACCTTCATACTGATAGCCCAAAGCGCGGTCAGGCAGATAATGAGAACAAGCGCACTCGCGCCGAGATTTGTGAGAATGTCGTTTAGCATTATTCAGTCCTTCTGGCTTCGTACAAAGCTATGCCAGCCGCCGTCGCGACATTCAAGCTTTCCGCTTCGCCTGCGACATCGGAGGAGAGCATTGGAATTTTGGCGAGTTGGTCGCAGCAGTCTCTAACTCTGGGTCGAAGGCCGGGGCCTTCTGCGCCCATGACGATGACTTGGTTGCCGCCGCCTGAGAGAGCCTTCGAGAGGGGGAGGTCTGTTTCGCCTGCTAAACCCGTAACCATCCAGTTTCTCTTTTGAAGCATTTGCAATGTATTGGCTACATTTGTTACGAGGCATACAGGCACAGTTTCAAGGCACCCTACGGCAACCTTTGCTGTTGCGCCGGAGAGGGGCGGGGCTTTGCGGTCTTGCATAACGAGGGCACGGACACCGAAGGCTGAGCACAGGCGCATCATAGCTCCGACATTGTGAGGGTCGGTAATTTGGTCGAGAACGAGTATCAATCCATCTGTTTCGCTCTCCTCTGCTACGATGTCCTCAATATCAGGCCATTCAAGTGGTGCAGCTTTTAGGGCGATGCCTTGATGGGAGGAGCCGCTTAGTTGTTTGTCGAGGACTTGCGGGTCGACAATTTTCGGGAGAGGGGCGTTATCAGGCAAATTTATCCGCACCTGGGCGTTTTCCGTCATCATAATTGTGTGAATCGTACGTTTTGGGTTGGCCAAAGCCGCCGTTGCAGCGTGTAGGCCCCATATCCAGCCCGCCCCGCCTTCGCGGGAGCTTCCTGATTGGCGCGACTTGTCCCTGTCGCGTGGGTTTTGGGGGCGCATAGTTGCCGCTGGAGGCTTCGTTCTGTAGGAACGGCGCTGCGAGGCACCGCTATTGTCACCGGATTCGGCTTTTTTGCCGGATTTTCTTTCAAATCGGCTATTGCGTGATTTCTTAGACATCTCTATATACCCACCAAGTTTCAGACCCAGTCTCTGTGCGTGACCCCGCTTCTACACGAATGCGGTGCCACTAACAGAGCGTTTTTTGTTGGAGGCAACACATTTTGCATTTTTCGGCCTTTAACCAGCCGAAACTTAGGTAACGGAGAGGTGGCCGAGTGGTTAAAGGCGTCAGACTGTAAATCTGATCACTTAGTGTACGTTGGTTCGAATCCAACCCTCTCCACCATCCTTCGGCAGAAGGAAAAATAGACGCTGCGGGCGTTGTGTAGTGGTAAGACCTCAGCCTTCCAAGCTGATGACGCGGGTTCGATTCCCGCCGCCCGCTCCATCTTTACCGAGGTGGACAGAATTTAAACCGGTTCATACGAACCACAACATGTGAGAAGACGACATGGCAAAAGAGAAATTTGAACGGACTAAGCCGCATGCGAACATTGGCACGATTGGCCATGTTGATCATGGTAAGACGACGCTAACGGCGGCGATCACGAAGTATTTCGGTGATTTCCAGGCGTATGACCAGATTGACGGCGCGCCGGAAGAGAAAGCACGTGGTATTACCATTTCAACGGCTCACGTTGAGTATGAGACGGAAAACCGTCACTATGCTCACGTTGATTGTCCAGGCCATGCCGATTATGTGAAGAACATGATTACGGGCGCGGCTCAAATGGACGGGGCTATTTTGGTTGTGAACGCAGCTGACGGTCCAATGCCTCAGACACGCGAGCATATCTTGCTTGGCCGCCAGGTTGGTATTCCGGCTATGGTTGTTTACATGAATAAAGTTGATCAGGTTGACGACGAGGAGCTTTTAGAGCTTGTCGAAATGGAAATCCGCGAGCTTCTTAGCTCTTATGATTACCCGGGCGATGACATTCCTATCATTGCAGGCTCTGCTTTGGCTGCGATGGAGGGCAAAAGCCCTGAGATCGGCGAAGAGTCTATCAAAAAGCTAATGGCCGCTGTTGATGAGTATATCCCGCAGCCTGAGCGCGCGGTTGACGGCGCATTCCTGATGCCGATTGAGGACGTGTTCTCAATCTCTGGCCGCGGGACTGTTGTTACGGGCCGTATTGAGCGCGGCGTGGTTAACGTCGGCGATGAGATTGAAATCGTGGGTATCAAAGATACACAGAAGACAACGTGTACTGGTGTTGAAATGTTCCGCAAATTGCTGGACCGCGGAGAAGCTGGCGACAATGTCGGCGCGCTTATCCGGGGTATTGACCGCGAGAAGGTTGAGCGCGGGCAGGTTCTTTGTAAGCCTGGTTCTGTTAAGCCGCACAAAAAGTTTGTTGCTGAGGCGTATATCCTCACCAAAGACGAGGGCGGGCGTCATACGCCGTTCTTCACAAACTATCGTCCGCAGTTTTACTTCCGGACAACGGATGTGACGGGTGTTGTGACGCTGAAGGCGGGTACAGAGATGGTTATGCCTGGCGATAATGTCGAAGTTGATGTTGAGCTTATCGTGCCTATCGCCATGGAAGAGAAGCTTCGCTTCGCGATCCGCGAAGGTGGCCGTACAGTCGGCGCCGGCGTCGTGTCTAAAATTATTGAGTAGGTTTAAATCTAACATAGCGGCCCTTGTATGTGAGGGCCGTGCGTAGGGGTGTAGCTCAGTTGGTAGAGCATCGGTCTCCAAAACCGAGGGTCGTGGGTTCGAGTCCCTCCGCCCCTGCCAGTCAAAGCGCATCGTTAAGGCGCAGTTATAATGAGGACGCGGTTCCCCGTTTGGGGCCCCGCGTTTTGGAGTTTAGGTAGAATGGCTAAAAAAGAGCCTGAAAAAGCAGCGGCTAAAGTCAGCCCGGTCAAATATGTTGGCCAGGTTCGTCAGGAAGCACGCAAGGTCACATGGCCCACGGGACGTGAAACTTTCACGACCACTGTGCTTGTGATGATTTTCGTTGTGCTATTCGGAGCCTTCTTTTTTGTCGTGGACTTTTTTCTGGCTAACGGTGTTGATATGATTCTCGGTATTGGAGCAGGTGCATAATGGCGGCCAAATGGTATATCGTCCAAGCGTACTCAAATTTTGAGCACCGCGTCAAAGAAAGTCTCGAGCGCGAGGCGGCTGAGAAGGGACTTGAGGACTTGTTCGAAGAGATTCTCGTGCCGACTGAAGACATTGTTGAGATCCGCAAGGGCCGCAAGGTTGAGAGTAAGCGTAAGTTTTTCCCGGGCTATGTGCTTGTGAAGATGGATCTTACGGATGAGGCCTATCACCTGGTGAAAAATACACCGAAAGTGACAGGTTTCTTGGGGAATGATAATCTCCCGCGTCCGGTCCCTGAATCTGAAGTGCAGCGTATTGTGGGTCAGATTGCGGAAAACGCGGAAAGTCCGCGCCCAATGATCCATTTCGAAATTGGCGAAACGGTCAAAGTAGTTGACGGCCCATTCCAGTCTTTCAACGGCTCTGTTGAGAGTGTTGACGAAGAGAATGCGCGCCTGAAGGTGCTGATTAATATTTTTGGACAGGGTACGCCTGTCGAACTGGATTACACGCAAGTCGAAAAGCAAAGCTGATCGATTTGAGAAGTCGATTTTTTCCGTAAGGAAAATGACGGCATCAAAACAACTGGTTGAAATTTTCCGATTGGAAAAAAATCAACGACTTCGTTGTTTTGATAAAATTTTAGTCTCTCCCTTGGGGGAGGTTAGCAAAGCAAAACAACGAAGACTGTTGTTTTGTTCTGGATTTTTTCCAAAGGGAAAAATTCCAGTGTTTGTGGGAGGTCTCGGGTAAGTCCATCCGGGTCGCCGCACCACGAACGCCACATCTCGCCCACGCAATAATGCAGGGCGAAACCAACATGGAGTGGAACCATGGCAAAGAAGATCCAGGGCTATATCAAGCTCATGATCCCGGCGGGCGCTGCTAACCCGTCACCACCTCTCGGGCCGGCACTCGGCCAGCGCGGTGTTAATATTATGGAATTCGCGAAAGCGTTTAACGCAAAAACTGAAGGTCTTGAGCGGAATATTCCGACTCCGACTGTTATCACAGTGTATGCGGATAAATCTTTCACATTCATTACCAAGACAGCCCCTGCCTCTTATTATCTTAAGAAAGCTGCGAGCAAGAAATCCGGCGCGAACCATCCGGGCCGCGAAATTGGCGGAACTGTGACAACGGCTCAATGCCGCGAAATCGCTGAGAAGAAAATGGAAGATTTGTCTGCCAACGATCTTGATCAGGCCACTAAAATCATCGCGGGTACCGCCCGTTCGATGGGTTACGAGGTGAAGTAGTCATGGCGCAAGGTAAAAGAATGAAAGCGGCTAATGCCGCCTATGACAAAACTGCCGACTACACAGTCGCTGAAGCTGTCAAAATTATTAAAAGCAATGCGACTGTCAAATTCGATGAAACGATCGAAATTGCTGTCAATTTGGGTGTTGACCCGCGTCATGCGGATCAAATGGTTCGCGGTGTGTGTAAGCTTCCAAACGGCACAGGGCGTTCCGTCCGCGTAGCTGTTTTTGCTAAAGACGCTAAGGCTGACGAAGCCCGCGCGGCGGGTGCTGATGTTGTCGGCGCTGAAGATCTTATGGAGCAAATTCAAAATGGCGATATGCCGTTTGAAAAAGTTATTGCGACGCCAGACATGATGCCGCTTGTTGGCCGTCTGGGTAAGATTCTCGGTCCAAAAGGCATGATGCCGAACCCTAAGGTGGGGACTGTGACAATGGACGTCGCTAAGGCGGTTGCCGATTCCAAAGGCGGCGCTGTTGAGTTCCGCGTTGAGAAAGCCGGTATTATTCACGCGGGTGTTGGTAAAGCCAGCTTCACGCAAGAAAACCTTACTGAAAATGTAACGGCCTTTTTGGACGCTTTGCAACAAGCGCGTCCGTCAGGCGCTAAGGGTACATTCATGAAAAAAATCACGGTTAGCTCTTCAATGGGCCCAGGCGTGAAAATTGATGCGGCTTCGCTTAAAGGCTAGCCATAAGAATTTGGCTCGGATTTCCGGGCCAACAGCAAGGCGCTCGCGCCTTGTGCTTGTCCGAGACCGTCGGTGTTTGCGCTTCTTAACAGAGGCGCTGACTTAATTCTTCCGGCGCAGACAGAGCAAAAACTGAATTTACCGCTCTGCGGCGTCTTCAGTTCGAGCCCTGGGACAGACTACCGCTCACCGGAGTCCTATCGGGCGAAAGTGAGCACCTAGAAGAGTTTCACACGGTGTGAAATTCAAAACAGGGAGACCGCAAATGGATCGCATTGAAAAAGCGGAAATGGTCGAAGTACTGAAAGGTATTTTTGACAATTCCGGATCCGTCGTTATGGCTGAATACTCAGGCATGACGGTTGTGGAAATGACGGAACTACGTGCCAAGCTCAGAGAGCAAGGCGCAACGATCCGTGTTGTTAAAAACCGCCTCGCAAAAATCGCGTTGAAGGGCAAGCCGTTTGAAGCGGCAGGCTCTATGTTGACCGGGCCCGTAGCAATTGCCTACGCCGAAGACATGATCAGCGCGCCAAAAGTGGTGGTTGAGTTCGCTAAAGACAATGATAATTTCAATGTCATCGGCGGATTCATGGGTGAAGAAATTTTCGACATTGCAGGCATTGAAGTCTTGTCGAAACTGCCTTCCCGTGATGAGCTTATTAGTATGGCTGCGCAGCGTCTGCTGTCACAAGCTTCGCAAGTTGCTCAGCGTTTGATGTCACCAGGTTCCGCCCTTGCAGGCGCAATCTCGGTCATCGAAGAAAAAGCGGCCGCCTAACAACACTCATTCTCGCATAATCGAACTGAACTTAAACTAAGGAAACTAAAATGGCTGATGTAGCTAAACTCGCTAAAGAGCTGATGGGTCTTACCATCCTCGAAGCAAAAGAACTGAACGACATTCTGGAAGAAAATGGCATCAAAGCCGCAGCTGCTGTTGCGGTTGCTGGTCCTGCTGCTGGCGGCGGCGCTGCTGCTGAAGAGCAGACAGAATTTGATGTCATCTTGGCGTCATTCGGCGACAAGAAAATCAACGTCATCAAAGAAGTCCGCGGCATCACAGGTCTAGGCCTGAAAGAAGCTAAAGACCTCGTTGAAGGCGCTCCTAAAGCTGTCAAAGAAGGTGTTGATAAGGCAGAAGCCGAAGACATCAAGGGTAAGCTTGAGGCCGCCGGCGCGACCGTCGAAATTAAGTAAATACTTAAGCTCGGCAGTCCTTATGGGGCTGCCGAGTTTCTACGCTTGGCATGTGTGGTATGTGCCCCTGATGCGGATCAGGTAAAAAATAACCCAACGATTTTTAAAGAGCCGCGCGGGACTGCAGCCTGCAACGCTCATAGGAAAAGGTATCTTTGATGTCGCTTTCATTTACTGGCAAAAAACGTATTCGCAAAAGCTTCGGCCGCATCCCTGAAGTGGTGCGTATGCCGAATCTTATCGAAGTGCAAAAAAGCTCCTATGCGGACTTTTTGCAAAAAAATATTACACATGAAGAGCGCGGTGACGATGGTCTCCAAGGCGTCTTCAAATCCGTGTTCCCTGTTCGGGACTTCTCTGACCGCGCGGTCTTGGAGTATGTATCCTTTGAATTTGAACCCCCTAAATTTGACGAAGAAGAGTGTCAGCAGCGCGATATAACATTCGCAGCGCCGCTCAAAGTTAAAATGCGTTTGGTCGTATTTGATGTCGACGATGATACAGGCGCTAAGTCTGTAAAAGACATTAAAGAACAAGACGTTTACATGGGCGATATTCCCCTTATGACGGACAAGGGTACGTTTATTGTGAACGGGACAGAGCGCGTAATTGTCTCTCAAATGCACAGGTCTCCGGGCGTGTTCTTTGACCACGATAAGGGTAAAAAGCACAGTTCTGGTAAATTCTTGTTCTCATCTCGCATCATTCCTTATCGCGGCTCTTGGCTCGATTTTGAGTTTGACGCGAAAGATATTCTCTATGCGCGGATTGACCGTCGCCGGAAGCTTCCAGCGACAACAATCTTGTATGCGATTGGTATGAGCAAAGAAGACATCCTTGGCGAATTTTACAAAAGCATCGCTTATAAGCGTGACAAGAAAAAAGAAGGTTGGACTCAGCCGTTTAAAGCCGATGATTACCGCGGTGCGAAATTGCTACGCGATTTGGTTGATGCGAAAACCGGTGAAGTCGTTGCCCCTATGGGTCGAAAGCTCACAAAACGCGGCGCGACAAAACTGGCTGACAATGGCCTGAAGATGGTTCTGATTTCTGACGAAGAGCTTGGCGAGCGTTATGCGGCCGAGGATATCGTCAATACGACGACAGGCCAAATTTACGCTGAAGCGGGCGATGAATTGTCCCCTGAAATCATCGAAGAAATTATCGAGGCGGGCATTACTGATCTGTCTGTTCTCAATATTGATCACGTCAATGTCGGTCCTTACCTCCGTAATACGCTGGCCGCCGATAAAAACGACAACCGTGAAGGCGCTCTGGTAGATATCTACCGCGTCATGCGCCCGGGCGAGCCGCCGACAACGGAGACAGCTGAAGATCTTTTCAACAGCTTGTTCTTTGATAGCGAGCGTTACGACCTGTCCGCTGTTGGCCGTGTAAAAATGAACATGCGTATGGATATGGATTGTCCGGATGATGTCCGCGTTCTTCGTAACGAAGATTTGCTGGCTGTGGTAGATACGCTTATTAAACTTAAAGACGGCATTGGCTCCGTTGACGACATTGATAACCTTGGCAACCGCCGGGTTCGCTCTGTAGGTGAGTTGATGCAGAACCAATACCGTATTGGTCTTTTGCGGATGGAGCGCGCGATTAAAGAGCGTATGTCTTCCGTCGATATTGAAACTGTGATGCCGCATGACTTGATCAACGCAAAACCAGCTGCGGCTGTTGTGCGTGAGTTCTTTGGTAGCTCGCAACTGTCCCAGTTTATGGACCAAACAAATCCATTGTCTGAAATTACGCATAAGCGTCGTTTGTCTGCGCTTGGGCCCGGCGGTTTGACCCGTGAACGTGCCGGCTTTGAAGTCCGAGACGTGCATCCGACCCATTATGGCCGTATCTGCCCGATTGAGACACCCGAGGGGCCGAACATTGGCCTGATTAACTCATTGGCGACCCATGCCCGGATTAACAAATACGGCTTTATCGAAAGCCCGTACCGGAAAGTTGTCGATACAAAACTGAAAAACGAAGTTGTTTATCTCTCCGCTATGGAAGAGGCCCGCTATTCTATCGCGCAGGCCAATGCCAAGCTGACGGATGACGGCAAGCTTGCTGGTGATTTCATCACATGCCGCGTAAACGGCGACGTGACACCTGTGGCGGTTGAGAATGTTGACTTTATTGATGTCTCCCCGAAACAGCTTGTGTCTGTTGCGGCGGCGCTTATCCCGTTCCTAGAGAACGATGATGCGAACCGCGCTTTGATGGGCTCAAACATGATGCGCCAAGCTGTGCCGCTCTTGAAGGCGGAAGCGCCTCTTGTGGGGACGGGCATGGAGGCTGTTGTAGCGCTTGATTCCGGCGCGACTGTTGCGGCTCGCCGCGACGGCATAGTCGAGCAGGTTGATGCGAAACGTATCGTTATCCGCGCGACAAAAGAAACGGATCTCACAAAGTCCGGCGTCGATATCTACAACATGCTAAAATTCCAGCGTTCAAACCAGTCGACCTGTATTAACCAGCGTCCGCTTGTGCGTGTTGGCGACGAGATCAAAGAAGGCGATATTATCGCGGATGGTCCGTCAACAGAATTTGGCGAACTGGCCTTGGGTAAAAACGTGCTCGTCGCATTTATGCCGTGGAACGGCTATAACTATGAGGATAGTATCCTAATTTCAGAACGCATTGTGCGCGATGATGTTTACACGTCTCTCCATATTGAAGAGTTCTCTGTCATGGCCCGCGATACAAAGCTTGGCCCTGAGGAGATCACACGCGATATTCCAAATGTCGGCGAAGAAGCGCTGCGTAACCTCGACGAAGCGGGTATTGTGGCCGTTGGCGCCGAAGTTCACGCCTCTGATATCCTTGTCGGTAAGGTTACTCCTAAGGGTGAATCTCCGATGACGCCGGAAGAAAAACTTCTTCGGGCAATCTTTGGCGAAAAAGCGTCTGACGTTCGTGATACATCCTTGAAACTTCCGCCCGGCGCATCCGGTACGGTTGTTGAAGTGCGCGTCTTCAATCGCCACGGCGTTGAAAAAGACGAGCGCGCGATGCAAATCGAGCGCGAAGAGATTGAAAGCCTTGGTAAAGACCGGGATGATGAGCTGAAAATTCTTGAGCGCAGTATTTATGACTTCGTCCAGAAAACGTTGCTCGGTAAAAAAGCTGTCTCCGGGCCGCGTGGTTTCAAAAAAGGCCCTGTTACGCAGGAAAACCTAGACGAAATTCCACGCTCCGAATGGTGGCGTATTGGTCTGGACGACGAGAAAGCCATTGGCGAACTTGAAGCCCTTAAAGAGCAATATGACAGCTCTAAAAAGCGTCTTGATGACCGCTTTGAAGATAAGGTCGACAAGCTACAGCGCGGCGACGAACTTCCGCCGGGTGTCATGAAAATGGTCAAAGTATTTGTCGCGGTGAAGCGTAAGCTACAGCCAGGTGATAAAATGGCCGGTCGTCATGGTAACAAAGGTGTGATTTCTAAAATTAACCCTGTCGAAGACATGCCGTTCCTCGAAAACGGACGCGCTGTTGATATCGTTCTGAATCCTCTGGGCGTTCCGTCCCGGATGAATGTGGGACAGATTCTTGAAACCCATTTGGGTTGGGCGTGTGCCGGTATGGGCGACCTCATTAATGAGGCGCTTAAAACCTACAAGCATGAAGGTAAAATTGACGCTGTTAAAGATGCGCTCAAGATTGCTTACGGCCCGGACGAAGAAATGCCGCGTAAGAACGATGATATCCTCGAGCTTGCCGGGAACCTGACAACAGGTGTTCCAATCGCGACGCCTGTCTTTGACGGCGCCCGCGAGCCGGACATTGTTAAGATGTTGTCGGCTGCTGGCCTCACGGAATCCGGTCAGGTTTATTTAAACGATGGCCGTACAGGCGAGCGTTTCACGCGCCCTGTTACGGTTGGATTTAAGTATCTTCTGAAACTGCACCATTTGGTGGATGACAAGATTCACGCCCGTTCTATTGGACCGTACTCTCTTGTTACCCAGCAACCTCTCGGCGGTAAGGCCCAATTTGGTGGCCAGCGCTTCGGGGAGATGGAAGTCTGGGCGCTTGAAGCTTACGGCGCGGCTTACACACTGCAGGAAATGCTCACGGTTAAGTCTGATGACGTGGCCGGACGGACGAAAGTCTACGAGTCTATTGTTCGCGGTGATGACGCTTTCGAAGCCGGTATCCCAGAAAGTTTCAATGTCTTGATCAAAGAGATTAGGTCTCTGGGGCTGAGCATCGAACTGACTAACGGTTAATATCCAGCAGGGCTGCTTGACAGCCCTGTTACTATGCAAATGATAATTCACGACTCGGTAGACGTACCCAGTCATATTTTGAGGAAAAAGTTATGAACCAAGAGGTCATGAACATTTTCAATCCCGCGCAAGAAGGCCCGACCTTCGACCGTATCCGTATTTCCCTCGCTAGCCCGGAGAAGATCCATAGCTGGTCCTTTGGCGAAATACGCAAGCCTGAGACCATAAATTACCGGACATTTAAGCCCGAAAAAGACGGCCTGTTCTGTGCCCGTATCTTTGGCCCGACCAAAGATTACGAATGCTTGTGTGGTAAATATAAGCGCATGAAATATAAAGGCGTCGTTTGCGAAAAGTGCGGCGTTGAAGTCACTGTTACTCGCGTGCGCCGTGAGCGTATGGGCCATATTGAACTGGCATCCCCAGTTGCGCACATCTGGTTCTTAAAATCACTGCCGTCCCGTATTTCGACAACGCTCAACATGACGCTCAAAGAAATTGAGCGTGTGCTTTATTTTGAAAGCTATGTTGTTACAGAGCCGGGCCTAACGGCGCTGGCTGAACGCCAAATCTTGTCTGAAGAAGAGTATCTCGATGCTCAGTCCGAGTACGGCGAAGATAGCTTCACGGCCGGAATTGGCGCCGAAGCTGTACGCGAAATGCTACAAGCCCTCGACCTCGAAGCTGAAATGGACCGCACGCGTTTCGACATGACTGAAACAGGGTCTGAGCTGAAACTGAAAAAGCTCTCCAAGCGTCTCAAATTATTAGAAGCCTTCGTTACGTCCGGTAACCGTCCCGAGTGGATGGTCCTAACCGTTGTTCCCGTAATTCCGCCAGAACTGCGCCCGCTTGTGCCGCTAGATGGTGGACGTTTTGCGACGTCTGATTTGAACGATTTATATCGCCGCGTGATTAACCGGAATAACCGCCTGAAGCGCTTGATTGAGCTTCGCGCGCCTGACATCATCGTGCGTAACGAAAAGCGTATGCTTCAGGAATCCGTCGATGCGCTCTTTGATAATGGCCGTCGTGGCCGGACAATTACTGGCGCGAATAAGCGTCCGCTGAAATCTATGTCCGACATGCTTAAAGGTAAGCAAGGCCGTTTCCGTCAGAACTTGCTCGGTAAACGGGTCGACTATTCCGGTCGGTCTGTGATTGTTGTGGGTCCTGAGCTTAAACTCCACGAATGCGGTCTGCCTAAGAAAATGGCGCTTGAGCTGTTCAAGCCATTTATCTATGCGCGCCTCGACGCCAAAGGTCTGTCCGGCACTGTCAAGCAATCCAAGAAACTCGTTGAAAAAGAACGTCCTGAAGTTTGGGATATTCTCGACGAAGTTATCCGCGAGCATCCGGTTCTGCTTAACCGCGCGCCGACACTCCATAGACTCGGCATCCAAGCGTTTGAACCTAAGTTAACTGAAGGTAAAGCTATCCAGCTTCACCCGCTCGTTTGTGCGGCTTTTAACGCCGACTTTGATGGTGACCAAATGGCGGTCCACGTGCCGCTCTCTATTGAAGCCCAACTCGAAGCCCGTGTCTTGATGATGTCGACTAACAACATCCTCTCGCCTGCGAATGGCCGTCCGATTATTGTTCCGTCCCAGGATATTGTCTTGGGTCTGTACTACATGTCGCTGATGCGCGACGGCGAAAAAGGCGAAGGTATGATGTTCGCCAGCATGGACGAAGTTGAAGCGGCGCTGGACGGCGGATTTATCTCCGTACACTCCAAAGTTATTGGCCGTTTCAAAAAAGTTGATGCCGAAGGTAATGTCTCTTATGAGGCCGCTGAAACGTCACCGGGCCGTTTGAAGATTGCAGAATTTCTGCCGCTTCATCATCTGATTGATTATGACTTTATCAACCGCACGCTTACGAAAAAAGAAATTGGCAATCTGATCGACGTGGTTTATCGCCATGCGGGTCAGAAGGCGACGGTCATTTTCTGTGATAAGATCATGGGCCTTGGTTTCCGCGAAGCGGCGAAAGCCGGCATTTCGTTTGGTAAAGACGACATGGTTATTCCAGAATCCAAAACGCGCTTAGTGGGCGAAACGCAAGACCTCGTGTCTGATTTCGAACAGCAATATGCAGACGGTCTCATCACCAAAGGCGAGAAGTACAACAAGGTTGTGGATGCTTGGTCTAAGTGTACGGACAAGGTTGCTGACGCCATGATGGCCGAAGCCGCGCGCCCGCGTAAGATGATCAACTCAATCTTCATGATGGCTGATTCCGGCGCTCGGGGTTCAAAAAACCAAATGAAGCAGCTTGCGGGTATGCGCGGTCTTATGGCCAAGCCGTCCGGCGAGATTATCGAAACACCGATTACCGCGAACTTTAAAGAAGGCCTGTCGGTCATGGATTACTTCAACAGTACCCATGGCGCGCGTAAAGGTTTGGCCGATACAGCTCTGAAAACAGCGAACTCAGGTTACTTGACTCGCCGCCTCGTTGACGTGGCGCAGGACTGTATTGTCACTGAAATTGATTGCGGAACCACCAACGGCATCGAGCTGAAACCTGTTGTGGATAGCGGCGAAGTTGTTGTCACATTGGGTAACCGTATGCTGGGCCGGAATACTGCAGAAGACCTGCACGATCCGCGTACTGGCGAGCTTATGTTCCCTGCGAACACATATATTGACGAAGATAAATCCTCTGAGATTGACGAGAGCGGCCTTCAAAACGCCCGCGTTCGTTCTGCTCTGACGTGTGATACACGCTCCGGGATTTGCGGCACATGTTATGGCCGTGACCTTGCGCGCGGTACGAAAGTCAATATGGGCGAAGCGGTCGGCGTTATCGCGGCGCAGTCTATTGGCGAACCGGGTACACAGCTCACCATGCGGACCTTCCATATTGGCGGTACGGCTTCGGTGTCTGACAAGTCTGTCATCGAGTCTTCAAATGAAGGTACTGTAACCTATATTGACGGAAACGTCGTGCAGGACACCTCTAAAAACTTCATCGTCATGGGCCGCAACATGCAGCTCCAAGTCGTCAATGGAGACGGTAAAGAGCTTGAAACACACAAAGTGGCTTATGGGACACGCGTGTCTATTAAAGACGGCGCAAAAGTGAAACGCGGCGACCGGATGGCCGAGTGGGATCCATATGCGACTCCAATCGTTTCTGAAGTCGGCGGAACTGTGCGTCTTCTCGACCTCGTAGACGGTGTGTCTGCGAAGGAAGAAACTGACGAAGATACGGGCATTTCGTCCAAAGTGATTGTTGACTGGCGTGCCAGCTCGAAAGGCGGAGAAATTCAGCCCCTTGCTGTCATCGAAGGCCCTGATGGCGAACCCGTCAAACTCGCGTCTGGCAATGTTGCGAAATACATGTTGCCTGTCGGCGCGATCCTGTCTGTGAATGACGGTGATAAGATTAATCCGGGCGACATTGTTGCACGTATCGCCAAAGGCGGCGCGACCCAGCGCGATATTACCGGTGGTCTGCCGCGTGTTGCGGAACTCTTCGAAGCTCGCCGTCCAAAAGACGATGCGGTTATCGCGGATATCACAGGTAAGGTCGAATTTGCGCGGGACTACAAGAACAAGCGTAAGATTATGATTCATCCGGAAGACGAGTCTTTGGAAGCGTCTAGCTTCTTGATTGCCAAAGGTAAGCATATGCTTGTCCAAGACGGCGACACGGTTCGTAAGGGTGACTACCTGATTGACGGTAACCCGGCGCCGCATGATATTCTGCAAATCATGGGCATTGAAGTTCTGGCTCAATATATGGTCGACGAAGTGCAGGGCGTTTATCGTCTGCAAGGCGTTCCGATTAACGACAAGCACATCGAAGTGATTGTCCGTCAAATGCTACAAAAAGTCGAAGTGACTGATCCGGGCGATACGAGTTTGCTCAGAGGTGAGCAGGTTGACCGTATCGACTTCATGGACGTCAATGAAGCGCTTTTGGGCCGCAATAAAAATGCGGCACCAGCGACTGCCGACCCTATTCTTTTGGGTATCACCAAAGCGTCGCTACAGACTCGCTCGTTCATCTCTGCGGCCTCTTTCCAAGAGACCACACGCGTGCTGACCGAAGCGTCTGTACATGGCAAGGAAGACATGCTCGAGGGCTTGAAAGAGAACGTCATTGTTGGCCGCCTCATTCCAGCCGGTACAGGCAGCAATCTGCGACGTTATCAGAAGCTCGCAAACGAACGCGACAAGAAACTTCTCGAAGAACGCGCAGCAGCAGCTCCGCCGCTCGAAGAGTTCCCGGAAGGGTTGGAAGACGCAGCCCCTGCCGCGGAATAAGCTTCGAGAACATCAAATACAAAAGCCGCTCCATTTGGGGCGGCTTTTTTGTATCGCGGCTTTGACGCGGCCCTAACTTGCTCTAACGTAGAGCAAACGGAGTGGGTTATGCGTCACATTATTTTAAGTCTGTCTATTTTGGGGCTGGCTGCCTGTTCTTCAGGTGATAAAACCGAGGTTCCTGAAGACACACGGCCTCTGCACGAACGTATCCTAACACTTGATACCCATATCGATATTCCGCTCAATTACATGACTGAGATTGATCCCCAGTTCATGACGGACTTGCAGGTGGATTTACCTAAACTGGGCGCGGGGCATCTTGATAGTGGATTTTGGATTATCTACACGCCGCAAGGCGAGATGACGGAGGCGGGATATAATGCGGGACGTAAAATTGCCGAAACGCGCCTGCGGGCCATCCAGCGGTTTGTTTCGAAATACCCTGACCGTGTGCAGCAGGCTTTGACGGCGGCGGATGTGCGCGGGATTGTGGCTGATGGGAAACATGCCGTCCTGATGGGTATGGAAAATGCCTATCCGCTGGGTGCGAGTACGGGCAATGTTGAAACTTGGGCCGCGCGGGGCGTACGCTATATGGGCATTACTCATTTCGGTCATAACCAGTTCGGTGACAGCTCTAATCTGAACTTTCAGCGTGATAAAGGTCCGCGCCATAACGGTCTCTCGCAGCTTGGCAAAGAACTTGTGGTGGCCCTGAACCGCGCGGGGATTATGGTGGATGTATCCCATGCGGGCAAAGCCACAATGATGCAGGCGGCGGACTTATCCAGGACGCCGATCATCGCCTCACATTCCGGCGTCAAGGCCGTCGCGGATAGCGCTCGCAATCTGGATGACGAGCAGCTCCGCAAAATTGCGGAAGTCGGCGGTGTGGCTCAGATGGTGGCGCTAGGCGCTTATGTCAAAGCGCCCACGGCTGAGCAAAAGGAATTTGAAGCCGAGATTGAGGCAAAATATAATATAAAAACTCGCGCCGATGCCGAAAAACTCAGCGAAGATGATAAGGCTGCGCTTGAGGTTGATCGCGCCGCGCTTCGTGCCATGGAGCCTCCTGCCAATGTGTCTGACTTTTTTGATCATATTGATCATGCTGTAAAGATCGCAGGGATTGATCACGTGGGCATTGCCTCTGACTTTGATGGCGGCGGGGGTATTATTGGCTGGAAGGATGCGAGCGAGACTGCGAACATTACGGAGGAGCTGATCAAGCGGGGTTATTCCGAAGAGGACATCGCCAAAATCTGGGGCGGCAATTTATTGCGCGTTATGGAAGCAGTCGAACGCGGCGCTAGGTAGCTTTCTTGAAATAGATATCAGGGCCAATGCGGTGGAACTCTTCATAACCGTGCGGCGCGAGGAACGCGATAAGCTCATCTTGATTGTTGTCCCAGGCTTCGATTTGAAGGATGCAATCATTGGTCTTTAAGTAACGCGTCATGCCTTTAAGGGCTTCAATCTCATGTCCTTCGACATCAATTTTAAAAAATGCACACTGCTTAGAGCCTTTGAAAACCTCATCAAAAACGCGAATTTCAATATCTTGGCTCTCTGTAAAGCCGCGTTGGGTTTTGGCGTATTGGTTTAGGGTCGCTGTTCCAGAAGAGCTTTGATCTAGGGCGATCTTCATATGAGCTGGCACGGCGCCTAGTCCATAATTATGCGGGGTTACGCGGCCTTTTAGGTCATTGAGTTCCAGATTTTTAGAAAGGCGCGCCCAAGTCGAAGGGACGGGCTCAAAGGCGTGCAGCTTGGATAGTGTGGGAACTCGGCATCCCAGCAGAACACTGTAGAGTCCAATATTGCTCCCACAGTCAAAAAAAACGTCAATCTCACGCGACTCTATCAACTCTTTTGCAAGGGCTAATTGTTCGCGTTCAAACGGGCGTCCTATAAACAGGCGGTTATCAATCCAATCGCGGGGGTGGAGCTCCCACATTGCGCCGAGCCGCTCGACTGTCACAGGGTGTCTGCGAAGCCGTGCGAGGCGCTTTTTGAGGCTCATAAGAGGATGAAACGCCAAATCAGGGTCTCCGAAAGGGTAGGGTGTCGTAGTCATTGGGTCTAACCGGACATTGAAGGACAAGAAAGCGCCAAACAGCTCATATTTGAGTTCTTTGGTTGGCTGTGTTATTCAAAATTCATAGTCAGCGGGTTTGATTGAAAAAAACCCAATCTCCCTGTTGACGAAACTGAGACTCAGGCGTATACGCGCCTCTCATTCGTGAAAGTGCTGTCTTTGGGCTACCAAAGAAACCTCTTTCCGGAAGAAACAGAGATTTTTGCCGTTTTTAGCGTCGTTTTTGGCGCGGGGGATGGTTTTGTTGCAAGCGACCTGCCGTTTTCAAAGCGGAAAAGGCAGGATTGGTTGCTATTTGTGCAGGAAAAAGACCTTCTGCGTAATCTGAACGCGAACGAAAGACTAAGTATGCCAACAATTCAGCAACTGATCCGGAAGCCCCGGAAAGACAAACGCAGACGGAATAAAGTTCCGGCGCTCGAAGCTTGCCCGCAAAAGCGCGGCGTGTGTACGCGTGTCTATACAACGACACCGAAAAAGCCGAACTCAGCCCTACGTAAAGTGGCCAAGGTTCGTCTCACAAACGGCTTCGAAGTTTTGTCTTATATCCCGGGTGAGGGTCATAACCTTCAAGAGCATAGTGTTGTGCTTATTCGCGGCGGCCGCGTAAAAGATTTGCCGGGTGTGCGTTATCACGTTCTTCGCGGTGTTTTGGATACGCAGGGTGTTAAAGATCGTAGACAGCGCCGTTCCAAATACGGCTCTAAGCGGCCTAAATAGAGGATATAGCAAATGTCACGTCGTCACCGCGCTGAAAAGCGAACTATCCTCCCGGATGCTAAGTATAATGATCTTATCTTGGCTAAATTCATGAACGCCATCATGCTTGATGGTAAGAAGTCTGCTGCCGAAGGCATCGTTTACGGCGCGATGGATATCGTTGAGGAAAAGGCCCGGACTGAGCCTATTCGCGTATTCCACGATGCGCTTGAGAATATTAAGCCGTCTGTTGAGGTTCGTTCCCGCCGTGTTGGTGGTGCAACGTATCAGGTGCCTGTTGAGGTTCGTCCTGAGCGGCGTCAGGCTTTGGCTATTCGCTGGTTGGTTAAGGCCTCCCGTGCGCGTAACGAAAATACAATGCGTGAGCGCCTTGCCGGCGAGCTAATGGATGCTGCGAATTCTCGCGGGACTGCTGTTAAAAAACGCGAAGACACACACCGTATGGCCGAAGCCAACCGCGCTTTCGCCCATTATCGCTGGTAGAAATTAAAGACTTAAGAGACCAATCATGGCACGTGAATATAAATTAGAAGATTACCGGAATTTCGGCATCATGGCTCACATTGATGCGGGTAAGACCACGTGTACGGAGCGGATTCTCTATTACACAGGTAAGAATCACAAAATTGCTGAAGTTCATGATGGTGCAGCCACAATGGATTGGATGGAGCAGGAGCAGGAGCGCGGCATTACGATTACGTCTGCGGCGACGACCTGTTTCTGGAAGGGCAAGCGCCTAAATATTATTGACACACCGGGTCACGTTGACTTCACTATTGAAGTTGAGCGTTCATTGCGTGTTCTTGATGGCGCTGTTGCGCTTCTCGATGCCAATGCAGGTGTTGAGCCGCAAACAGAGACTGTTTGGCGTCAGGCTGATAAATACAAAGTTCCCCGGATGATTTTCATCAACAAGATGGATAAAATCGGCGCGGATTTCTACGCCTCTGTTCAATCTGTAAAGGATCGTCTCGGTGGCAACGCTTTGGAGATGCAGCTTCCTATCGGCGCTGAGGATCACTTTAAGGGCGTGGTCGATCTGGTTGAGAACAAGGCTTACATCTGGGAAACAGATGCGGATCTTGGTGCTAAATACGAAACTGTCGACGTTCCTGAGAATATGAAGGAAAAAGTTGCTGAGTATCGCACGGCTCTTATCGAGGCGGTTGCGGATATGGATGACAAGGTGATGGAGGCCTATTTCGAAGGCACAATGCCTGATGCTGAAACGATTAAGCGTCTTGTCCGTAAGGCAACGATTGCTAACAAAGTTGTTCCTGTGTTCTGTGGTACGGCATTTAAAAACAAGGGTGTTCAGCCATTGCTCGACGCTGTTGTGGCTTACTTGCCTAGCCCACTGGAAATTGCGGCGATTAAAGGTATCGACGTTAAAACTGAAGAAGAAGTCACGCGTCCGGCCTCTGATGACGCGCCGCTCTCTATGCTGGCTTTCAAAATCATGAACGATAAGTTTGTGGGTACGCTCACATTCTGCCGGATTTATTCTGGCAAGCTCGAAACGGGCACAACGCTTTTGAATTCTGTTAAAGAGAATAAAGAGCGCGTTGGCCGTATGATGATGATGCATTCAAATGACCGTGAAGATATTCAGGAGGCTTTTGCTGGCGACATTATCGCGGTTGCGGGTCTCAAGCGGACAACAACGGGCGACACGCTTTGTGATTTGAATGAACCTGTCATTCTTGAGCGTATGGAATTCCCGGATCCGGTTATCGAAATTGCCGTTGAGCCTAAAACAAAATCTGACCAAGAAAAACTAGGTGTTGGCCTCCAGCGTTTGGCGGCAGAAGATCCATCTTTCCGCGTCACGACTGACATGGAGTCCGGCCAGACAATTATGGCGGGCATGGGCGAGCTTCATTTGGATATCCTTGTGGATCGTCTTCGTCGCGAATTCGGCGTTGAGGCCAATATTGGTCAGCCGCAAGTGGCTTACCGCGAAGCTTTAGCGGCTCCAGTCGATATTGATTATACGCATAAGAAGCAGTCTGGTGGTTCCGGTCAGTTTGGCCGCGTGAAAATCAGATTTACACCGCTAGAGCCGGGCGAAGGCATTGTCTTCGAATCCAAGGTTGTCGGCGGTAACGTCCCGAAAGAATATATTCCGGGTGTTGAAAAAGGTATTCGCACAATGGCGGAAACGGGTCTTCTGGCCGGCTTCCCTGTCATCGACTTTAGTGCTGAGCTTTATGATGGCGCTTACCATGACGTTGACTCCTCTGTGATGGCATTTGAGATCGCGGCGCGCGCAGCGTTCCGCCAGATCAAGGTCGAGGGCCGCATTAAATTGCTTGAGCCTATCATGAAGGTCGAAGTTGTGACGCCTGATGAGTATATGGGCGACGTTATTGGCGATTTGAACTCTCGCCGGGGTATGATTGAGGGTACTGAGATGCGCGGCAACGCGAATGTCATTAACTCAATGGTGCCACTCGCAAACATGTTCGGTTACGTGAATGACCTTCGGTCAAAAACACAGGGCCGGGCCCAATTTACAATGACTTTTGATCATTACGCTGCGACGCCGCAGGCTGTAATGGATGAAGTTATCTCGAAGCAAGGCGCGTAGCGCAAAACGATTAACCTCAGATAGACGGAAGAGGAGCTAGTAATGGCAAAAGAGAAATTTGAACGGACTAAGCCGCATGCGAACATTGGCACGATTGGCCATGTTGATCATGGTAAGACGACGCTAACGGCGGCGATCACGAAGTATTTCGGTGATTTCCAGGCGTATGACCAGATTGACGGCGCGCCGGAAGAGAAAGCACGTGGTATTACCATTTCAACGGCTCACGTTGAGTATGAGACGGAAAACCGTCACTATGCTCACGTTGATTGTCCAGGCCATGCCGATTATGTGAAGAACATGATTACGGGCGCGGCTCAAATGGACGGGGCTATTTTGGTTGTGAACGCAGCTGACGGTCCAATGCCTCAGACACGCGAGCATATCTTGCTTGGCCGCCAGGTTGGTATTCCGGCTATGGTTGTTTACATGAATAAAGTTGATCAGGTTGACGACGAGGAGCTTTTAGAGCTTGTCGAAATGGAAATCCGCGAGCTTCTTAGCTCTTATGATTACCCGGGCGATGACATTCCTATCATTGCAGGCTCTGCTTTGGCTGCGATGGAGGGCAAAAGCCCTGAGATCGGCGAAGAGTCTATCAAAAAGCTAATGGCCGCTGTTGATGAGTATATCCCGCAGCCTGAGCGCGCGGTTGACGGCGCATTCCTGATGCCGATTGAGGACGTGTTCTCAATCTCTGGCCGCGGGACTGTTGTTACGGGCCGTATTGAGCGCGGCGTGGTTAACGTCGGCGATGAGATTGAAATCGTGGGTATCAAAGATACACAGAAGACAACGTGTACTGGTGTTGAAATGTTCCGCAAATTGCTGGACCGCGGAGAAGCTGGCGACAATGTCGGCGCGCTTATCCGGGGTATTGACCGCGAGAAGGTTGAGCGCGGGCAGGTTCTTTGTAAGCCTGGTTCTGTTAAGCCGCACAAAAAGTTTGTTGCTGAGGCGTATATCCTCACCAAAGACGAGGGCGGGCGTCATACGCCGTTCTTCACAAACTATCGTCCGCAGTTTTACTTCCGGACAACGGATGTGACGGGTGTTGTGACGCTGAAGGCGGGTACAGAGATGGTTATGCCTGGCGATAATGTCGAAGTTGATGTTGAGCTTATCGTGCCTATCGCCATGGAAGAGAAGCTTCGCTTCGCGATCCGCGAAGGTGGCCGTACAGTCGGCGCCGGCGTCGTGTCTAAAATTATTGAGTAAAGTTATTGGGCCGTGGCAGACGTTTTTCTGCAGCGGTCCAAATCTATTAAAATTAAGCGTTAAATCGGACCAAAGTTATGGATAGTCAAAATATTCGCATCCGGCTAAAAGCCTTCGATCACCGTATCCTGGATCATTCCACGGCGGAGATCGTGTCTACAGCCAAGCGCACCGGCGCCACAGTTCGTGGTCCGATACCGATGCCTACGCGTATCGAAAAATTCACGGTGAACCGTTCACCACACGTCAATAAAAAGTCTCGCGAGCAGTTTGAGATCCGTACACATAAGCGGATGTTAGATATCGTAGACCCAACACCGCAAACTGTGGACGCGCTGATGAAGCTCGACCTCGCTGCCGGTGTGGACGTCGAAATTAAGCTAGGAGCGTAAGGTCATGTCTCGCACAGGTCTCCTCGCCAAAAAACTCGGCATGACGCAAGTCTATGACGAGGCTGGAAACCACGTTCCTGTTACGGTTCTCTCTCTTGAGGGTTGTCAGGTTGTGGCGCAAAAAACAATGGCTCGCGACGGCTACACAGCTGTTCAGCTAGGTGCTGGCGAAGCTAAGCCTAAGCGCGTGTCTAAAGCTGAGCGCGAGCGTTTCGCGAAAGCTAAAGTAACACCTAAGATGAAGCTTGTTGAGTTTCGCGTTTCTGAAGAAAACCTCGTTGATGTCGGCGAAGAGCTGATTTCAGGTCACTTCCTTCCGGGTCAAAAAGTGGATGTTTCAGGTATCTCTATCGGTAAAGGTTTTGCCGGCGCGATGAAGCGCCATAACTTTGGCGGCCTTCGCGCGACACATGGTGTCTCTATCTCGCATAGATCGCACGGCTCCACGGGCCAGTGTCAGGATCCTGGTAAGGTATTCAAGGGTAAGAAAATGGCTGGTCACATGGGCGCAGTCCGCTCCACGACGCAAAATGTTGAGGTAGCCCGTGTTGATATTGAGCAAAACTTAATCCTGATCCGCGGCGCGGTTCCGGGGTCTAAGGGGGCTTGGATTGAAATTCGTGACGCTGTTAAGCGCGCTGTTCCTGAGGATGTTATTTATCCGGCGGCAACAATGTCTGACCGTAAAGCGGCTCGCAAGGCGGCTGATGAAGCTAAAGCAGCGGCGGCGGCGGAAGCTGAGGCGGAAGCCAAGCGTATCGCTGAAGAGCGGGACGCGGCTATGGCGAGTGCGGAAGCTGATGCTCCTGCTGAAGATAAAAACGATGAGGGCGAGGCATAATGAAACTCGACGTTCAAACAATCGACGGCAAAAAATCCGGGTCTGTTGACCTTGATGCTGCTGTCTTCGGGCAAGAGCCCCGCAAAGACATCCTTCATCGGATGGTGCGATATCAGTTGGCTAAGCGCCAGTCTGGTAATCATCACGTGCAAGAGCGCGGCGAAGTCAAAAAGACAACGAAGCGTATTGGTAGCCAAAAAGGCGGCGGTACAGCGCGTCACGGTAACGGATCTGTGTCTCAGTTCCGCGGTGGTGGTAAGGCTCATGGCCCGCGCGTTCGCGACCATTCTTTCAATTTGCCGAAAAAAGTCCGGGCTATGGCTCTGCGTCATGCCCTGTCTGCCAAGGCCGGCGCTAAAGAGCTTATCATCATTGATGACGCGACTTTGAAAGCGGCTAAGACGGCCGACCTTCGCACGTCACTTGGCAAGCTAGGCGTCACAAACGCGCTTATCGTTAGCGGGTCTAAAGTTGAAGATAATTTCGCTAAAGCGGCCCGCAATATTCCTAACCTCGATGTCCTGCCAAGTCAGGGCGCGAATGTTTATGATATCCTAAAGCGTCACACTCTTGTGCTGACGAAGCAGGCTGTCCAAGATTTGGAGGCCCGTTTAAAATGAGCGTAGCTGCCCGTCATTACGATTCAATTCTGTCGCCAATCATCACGGAGAAATCCACGATCTTGGCCGAGAATAATCAAGTTCTGTTTGAAGTGCCGGTTTCCGCCACTAAAACTGAAATCAAAGACGCCGTTGAGGAGTTGTTCAAAGTAAAAGTCACTGCTGTGAACACGCTTCGTCTCAAAGGTAAAACGAAACGCTTCCGGGGAATTCCTGGTCGCCGTAAAGATATCAAAAAAGCAATTGTCACTCTCAAAGATGGCGACAGCATTGATATTTCATCAGGTCTGTAGGACAAGAATATGGCTTTAAAGACATACAATCCGACATCACCGTCCCGCCGTAATCTCGTACAGGTGGATCGGTCAGAGCTTCACAAAGGTAAGCCCGTTAAGGCGCTGACTGAAGGTCTGCACAAAAAAGGTGGTCGTAACAATACGGGCCGCATCACGATGCGCCGCCAAGGTGGTGGTCACAAACGCCTCTACCGTACGGTCGATTTCAAACGCCGGAAAATGGACATGGAAGCGACAGTTGTTCGCCTCGAATATGATCCGAACCGCACGGCTTTCATCGCGCTTGTCGAGTATAAAGACGGCGAAAAAGCTTATATCTTGGCGCCTCAGCGTATTGCTGCCGGCGACAAGGTTATTTCCGCTGAAAAGGCTGACGTGAAGCCAGGCAATTGTATGCCGCTCCGCGCTATGCCGGTCGGAACAATCATTCACAATATCGAGCTTAAGCCTGGTAAGGGTGGGCAAATTGCTCGCTCTGCCGGTACATATGCGCAGCTTGTTGGCCGTGATGGTGGGTACGCTCAAATTCGTCTGAAGTCCGGCGAAATGCGCATGGTTCACCAGACGTGTCTGGCGACTGTCGGCGCGGTGTCTAACCCGGATCATATGAACATCAACCTTGGTAAAGCTGGCCGTAAACGCTGGCTCGGCAAGCGTCCGCAAGTTCGCGGCGTCGCCATGAACCCGGTAGATCACCCGCACGGTGGTGGTGAGGGCCGGACATCCGGTGGTCGTCATCCAGTGACGCCATGGGGTAAGCCGACTAAGGGCGCGAAAACGCGGTCAAATAAGGCGACGGATAAGTACATCATCCGTTCACGCCACAAGAAGAAGAAACGGTAGGAACTCGCTATGCCACGTTCAGTATGGAAAGGCCCGTTTGTTGACGGGTATCTACTCAAAAAAGCCGAAGCCACACGCGCTGAAAGCCGTCATAAGCCGATCAAAACTTGGTCGCGCCGTTCGACGATCATGCCGCAGTTTGTGGGCCTGACATTCCAGGTGCATAATGGCCGCAAATTCATTCCAGTGACGATCGACGAAGATATGGTCGGTCACAAGCTCGGCGAATTCGCACCTACGCGCACATATTACGGCCATATGGCTGACAGAAAAGCGAAGCGGACTTAAAAATGGCGAAGACAAAAAATCCACGCCGCGTTGCCGACAACGAAGCAATGGCGAAACTGCGGATGATCCGCACGTCGCCGATTAAGCTAAACCTCGTTGCGCAAATGATTCGCGGTAAAAAAGTTGATACGGCCCTGGCTGACCTTGAGTTTTCGCGTAAGCGGATTTCTGCGGATGTCAAAAAGTGTCTCGAATCTGCGATTGCTAATGCCGAGAATAATCACGGCCTTGATATCGACAGTCTCGTCGTCTCAGAAGCCTATGTTGGCAAAAACCTTGTCATGAAGCGTTTCCGGGCCCGGGCTCGTGGCCGCGGCGCGCAAATCTTAAAACCGTTTTCCGAGCTGACAATTATCGTCCGCGAAATTGAGGAGGCTGCATAATGGGTCAGAAGATAAATCCAATTGGCTTGCGCCTCGGTATTAACCGCACATGGTCTTCACGTTGGTACGCCAACACGGCTGAGTACGGCGACTTGCTTCACCAAGATCTTGCGATCCGCAATTTCCTGATGAAAGAGCTAAAGCTCGCCTCTGTGTCTCGTATTGTTATTGAGCGTCCGCACAAAAAATGCCGCATCACAATTTACACGGCGCGCCCGGGTGTTGTTATCGGTAAAAAAGGCGGCGACATTGAAGCCCTTCGTAAGAAGGTTGCTCAGATGGTTGACGGCGAAGTCTTTATCAATCTTGTTGAAGTCCGTAAGCCGGAAGTTGACGCTAACTTGGTGGCTGACGGCATTGCCCAGCAACTTGAGCGCCGGGTTTCATTCCGACGCGCGATGAAGCGGTCTCTTCAGTCTGCTATGCGCATGGGCGCAATTGGCTGTAAAATTAAGCTTGGCGGCCGTCTTGGCGGCGCTGAAATCGCGCGTGTTGAACAGTATCAAGAGGGCTCCGTGCCGCTTCATACGCTTCGCGCAGACATTGATTACGGAACCGCTCGCGCGATGACAGCCATGGGCATCATCGGCATCAAGGTCTGGATCAACAAAGGCGAGATCATGGAGCACGACCCGTACGCACACGAAAAGCGTATGGCGGCGGGTAATGAAGGCCGTCCGGGCGGACGCAATGACCGCGGCGGACGCGGCGGTAATGATCGTGGTGGCCGTGGTGGTAATGACCGCCGCCCTGCGCGCACGAATAATTAGAGGTAAGCAGCAATGTTACAGCCAAAACGGACAAAATTCCGCAAAGCCCACAAGGGCCGGATCAAGGGTAACGCCAAAGGCGGCGCATTCTTGGCATTCGGGACTTACGGCTTGAAAGCACTTGAGCCCGACCGGGTCACAGCGCGCCAAATCGAAGCGACACGCCGGGCCATTACGCGCCACATGAAGCGTGCGGGTCGTGTTTGGATCCGTATTTATCCTGACGTACCTGTTACGAAAAAACCTACCGAAGTTCGGATGGGTAAAGGTAAGGGTTCTGTTGAGTTTTGGGCGGCGAAAGTTAAGCCTGGCCGGATCATGTTTGAAATTGACGGCGTCACTGATGCTGTAGCGCGCGAAGCGCTACGTCTCGGCGCGGCCAAACTTCCTGTACGTTGTAAGATTGTTACACGTCCAGGCGAGAAGATGGAGTAGGGCGATGAAGACGATTGATGTCAGAGCGCTTAGCGACGATCAACTCGGTGAAGAGTTGATCAAGCTGAAAAAAGAGCAATTTAATCTGCGTTTCCAGCGGGCCACAGGCCAGCTTGAGAAAACAGCGCGGGTTCGAGAAGTCCGCCGCGACATTGCGCGGGTTAAAACGATTATGGTTGAGAAAAAATCAGCCTCGAAAAAGGCGTAGGAGCCAAAGATGCCAAAACGAATTCTACAAGGCACAGTCGTTTCGAACAAAGGCAACAAAACTATTGTTGTTAACGTCGAGCGCGCCTATCTCCATCCGCTGTTCAAGAAAACGATTCGACGGACGAAAAAATATCACGCGCATGATGAAAACAATGTGCACAAGGTGGGGGACAAGGTTCGTATCATCGAATGTCCGCCAAAAAGTAAACTCAAGCGGTGGGAAGTTGTCGCTAACTAGCGATTTCTAACTACTGGTTTCTAAAGGAGACTTGCGATGATTCAGATGCAGTCAAACCTAGATGTCGCCGATAATTCCGGCGCCCGCCGCGTTCAGTGCATTAAAGTGCTGGGCGGTTCCAAGCGTCGTTATGCCCATGTTGGCGATACGATTGTTGTTTCTATCAAAGAAGCAATTCCGCGCGGTAAAGTTAAAAAAGGCGAAGTCCGTAAGGCTATCGTCGTTCGCGTCCGCAAAGACATTCAGCGTAAAGACGGATCTGTGATCCGCTTTGACGGAAATGCGGCTGTGATTATCAATAATAATGGTGAGCCTCTCGGCACGCGGATTTTTGGCCCTGTTCCCCGGGAATTGCGTGCGAAGAACCACATGAAGATCGTCTCACTCGCTCCAGAGGTGCTGTAATGGCCGCGAAAATCAAAAAGGGTGACCACGTCATTGTCATTGCTGGCAAAGACAAAGGCCGTAAAGGCGAAGTCACAAAAGTATTTACAAAAGACAGCCGCGTGATCGTATCAGGCGTAGGTTTGGTAAAGCGCCATGTGCGTCCCAGCCAAGCTGACCCGGACGGCGGCATCAAGCAATTTGAAGCGCCTATTCACGTGTCTAACGTGGCGCACATTGATCCAAAAGACGGCGTGGCAACACGTGTCGGATTTAAAACTTTGAAAGACGGAAAAAAAGTCCGCGTGACCAAAAAATCCGGTGAGGTTATCTAATGTCAAAGGCTTATGAACCCCGCCTTTCATCCAAATACCGCGACGAAATTCGCGCTAAGATGAAAGAACAATTTGGTTACACCAGCGAGATGCAGGTGCCAAAGATTGATAAAATCGTCCTGAACATGGGTCTTGGCGAAGGCGTTTCTGATAAGAAAAAAGTCGAAGCGGCTATGAAAGAGCTTGAGCTCATCGCGGGGCAAAAGCCTATGCCGACGAAGTCCAAGAAATCTATCGCGGGTTTTAAACTTCGCGAAGATATGGTTATTGGCGCGAAAGTGACGCTACGCCGCAACCATATGTATGAGTTTATGGACCGCCTTGTGAATATCGCTCTACCGCGTGTTCGTGACTTCCGCGGCCTGAACGGCAAAAGCTTTGACGGCAATGGCAACTATGCTCTTGGCCTGAAAGAACACATCGTGTTCCCTGAGATCAACTATGATCAGGTCGACGGAACACGGGGTATGGATATCGTGGTGCAGACTAGCGCCACAACAGATGAAGAAGCCAAAGTACTGTTGGCAGAGTTCGGATTTCCTTTCAGGAATTAAAGAACTAACGCAACAGACGAAGCAGACTGAAAAATGTCTCGCAAAAATGGAGAAACTATAAATGGCTAAAGTAAGTTCAACAGAACGCAATCATAAGCGGCAAGAGCTAGTGGCAAAATATGCCGCTAAGCGCGCGCTGCTTAAAGATATTGCGCGTAATAAAGACCTTCCGGTCGAAGAGCGTTTCGCTGCTCAGCTAAAGCTTGCTGAATTGCCCCGCAATTCTGCGCCTAGCCGGGTTCGTAATCGCTGCCAGGTTTCTGGTCGTCCGCGCGGTTACTACCGGAAAATGAAAATGTCCCGTATCGCCCTTCGTGAGCTTGGCTCCCAGGGTCTGATTCCGGGTCTCGTGAAATCAAGCTGGTAGGGGCCTCATATGTCTTTCAGTGATCCACTCGGTGATATGCTCACCCGTATTCGTAACGCTCTGATGCGCTCACGCGCCTCTGTTGTTACGCCAGCCTCAAACCTACGCGGCAACGTCCTCGAAGTTCTTAAGTCCGAAGGTTATATTCGCGGCTATACAGAAGTCGAAAAAGACGGTTTCCGCGAGTTTGAAATCGAGCTGAAGTATTTCGAAGGCGAAGCGGTTATCCGCGAAATTAAACGCGTGTCCAAACCGGGTCGCCGCGTTTATTCGTCAGTCAAAAGCCTCCCGCAGGTTCGTAACGGTCTTGGCATTGCCATTTTATCTACGCCTAAGGGCGTGATGAGTGACAATTCTGCCCGCGAACAAAATGTTGGCGGCGAAATTCTCTGTCACGTCGTTTAGACGGGATAAGGAGCACATTATGTCACGTATTGGTAAAAAACCAGTCACCATCCCAAGCGGCGTTACGCTAACCCAAACGGGTCAGCATGTTGTTGTTAAGGGCCCTAAAGGCGAATTGTCTTTCACACTTCCGGATTCTATTTCCGGAAAGCTTGACGGCGAGGAGTTCGCTGTTCAACCTGTTGACGAAAACAGCAAAGTTGCGAAATCCATGTGGGGCATGTCCCGCACAATGGTCTCCAACCTTGTCGAAGGCGTCACGGAAGGATTTAAGAAAGATTTAGAGCTTCGCGGCGTGGGTTACAGAGCGCAGTCACAGGGGTCAAAACTGACCATGCAGCTGGGCTTCTCTCACGATGTTATATTTGAAGCGCCGGAAGGCATTACGATCACAGTCGGGAAGCCAACAGAAATTTCTGTGTCTGGCATCGACAAGCAAAAGGTCGGCCAAGTCGCGGCTGTCATCCGCTCTTACCGTAAACCGGAGCCTTACAAAGGCAAAGGCGTACGTTATGTCGGCGAATTTGTCCGCAGCAAAGAAGGTAAGAAGAAGTAGCCATGAAAACTGCACGCGAAAAAACAGTGCGCCGCGCCCAACGGGTCCGTCGCCGCCTCAAGAAAAACTCAAATGGCCGTCCGCGGTTGTCTGTTTTCCGCAGCTCAAAGAATATTTCTGTTCAAATCATTGATGATGCGACAGGAACAACTTTGGCCTCTGCGTCTTCGCTCGAGACAGCGAAAGAAAAAGGCTCAAATGTCGAAGCCGCACAGCGTATCGGGAAATTGATCGCAGAGCGCGCTAAAAAAGCTAAAGTTGAAGACGTTGTCTTTGACCGTGGCCCCTATCTTTATCACGGCCGGGTGAAAGCTCTGGCTGAAGCGGCTCGCGAAGCCGGTCTGAAATTCTAAGGAATCATTATGGCACGCCGTGAAGACAATAAAAGACGCGACCGCGATGAAGACAACGAGTTTGTCGACCGCCTCGTACACATTAACCGCGTTGCGAAAACCGTAAAAGGTGGCCGTAATATGAGCTTTGCTGCTCTTGTCATCGTTGGCGATGAAAAGGGACGTGTTGGCTTTGGTAAAGGTAAAGCCCGCGAAGTTCCGGAAGCAATCCGCAAAGCCTCTGAAGAAGCTAAGCGTTCAATGGTCCGCGTTCCGCTGCGCGAGGGCCGCACACTGCATCACGACCTTAAAGGTCGTCACGGCGCGGGTAAGATTGTTATGCGTGCAGCTCCTCCGGGAACGGGCGTTATTGCCGGTGGTCCAATGCGGGCTGTTCTCGAATGCCTAGGCGTTCAAGACGTTGTTGCGAAATCAATTGGTACGTCTAACCCGTACAACATGGTTCGGGCGACATTTGACGCTCTGAAGCGCGCTGAAAGCCCCCGTACGATTGCTGCTAAACGCGGTAAAAAAGTCGGTGATTTGGTTGCCCGTCGTCAAGACGGCGCATCAGCTCCAGACGCTATAGAAGCTTAAGGATAGTCATCATGGCTGCGAAGAAAACATTAAAAGTACGCCAGACCGGATCTTCCATTCGGCGTCCTAAAACACAACACCAAACGCTTGTTGGCCTTGGCCTTGGACGTATTGGTAAAGAGCGCGAGCTTGAAGATACGCCGTCTATTCGCGGCGCGATCGCTAAAGTCGCTCACATGGTAGAAATAGTCGGAGAGTAAAGCCTTAGGATTGGCTGACTCTTAGGAGAAGAACATGCGTTTAAATGAACTCAATGATAACCCAGGCGCCACAAAGAACCGCCTCCGCGTTGGCCGCGGTGTAGGTTCCGGTAAAGGTAAAACTGCCGGCCGTGGTGTTAAAGGTCAAAAGGCACGCTCAGGTGTGTCAATCAACGGTTTTGAAGGCGGTCAAATGCCTATCTATATGCGTTTGCCAAAACGCGGATTTAACAAGCCCAACCGTAAGCGCTGGACAGAGTTGTCTATCGCAACGCTTGAGCGCGCGATTATTGCCGGCAAACTTGATTTGAAAAAAGACGTAGACGCTGCGGCGCTCGTCGAAGCAGGCGTTATTCGCCGGGCCAAAGACGGCGTTCGTCTCATCGGCACGGGCACAGTTTCCAAAGCTGTTAAACTGATCGTCTCCGGTGCAACACCAGGCGCGACTAAAATTGTTGAAGGCGCTAAAGGCTCCGTCACTGTTCTTGACGAAGACACTGTCTATCGTCCTAAAGGCGTGAAACAAGACAAAGACGCGAAGCCTGCTAAAAAAGCCAAAGCTGCACCGAAAGCTAAAGCGGAGCCAAAGCCTGCACCTAAAAAGGTCGAGCCTAAAAAGGCTGAAAAAAAACCAGCCGCCCCTAAAAGCGAAGCTAAAGGGGTTGAAAAAACGTCCGAGAGTGACGACCTTACTAAAATCAGCGGCATCGGCCCTGTTTTTTCTAAGCGCCTCGCCTCAGAGGGCATTACGACATATGCACAAGTCGCGAAGTTCACGAAAAAACAATCGGCTGAGCTTGATGAAAAGCTCGATCTCAAAGGTAATATTGAGAACGATGATTGGCCCGGTCAGGCGAAAGCTCTGATGGACAAAAAGAAATAAATAACTTCGGGCCTCAAATTTGAGGCCTGTTGTTCATTCATTAGGACACTTACATGGCCTCAGCGTCAGAACAGCTTGCCGCTAATTTCCAGTTTGGCACCTTCGCCAAAGCGAAAGACCTGCAGCAACGTCTTCTGTTTACGCTTTTGGCGCTTGTCATTTACCGCCTCGGTACATTTGTTCCGATCCCCGGCGTTGACATGGAAGTGTACCAGCAAGCCTTTACACAAAATCAGCAAGGTCTTTTAGGCCGTTTTAATATGTTTGCCGGCGGTGCCGTTGAACGTATGGCGGTTTTTGCCCTTAACGTGATGCCCTATATTTCAGCGTCCATTATTATGACTTTGATGAAGGGCTCCATACCCGCGCTTATTGATCTTGATAAAGAGGGCGAGCAGGGGCGTAAGCAAATTAATCAATATACACGCTATCTGACTGTCTTTTTGGCCGCTTTCCAAGCCTTTGGTATCGCCAAAGCGCTCGAAGCTTCACTCGGTGCTGACGGTGCTTCAGCCGTAATTAATCCAGGTCTGTTTTTCCAAGCGAGTACGGTCATTACACTTGTAGGCGGTACGATGTTCCTGATGTGGCTTGGCGAACAAGTGACCGCGCGCGGCGTCGGTAACGGCGTGTCCTTGATCATTTTCGCGGGTATTGTGGCGGAACTGCCAAAAGCTATTTTTCAGGCCTTTAACCTCAACCGGACCGGATCTATTTCAGGACTCCTCTTGGTGGGTTTGATTGTGATGTTTATAGCCCTATCCGTTATGATTGTTTATGTGGAGCGCGCGCAAAGGCGATTACTCGTCCAATACCCCAAGCGACAACTGGCTGGCGGCAAGACATTTGGCGGCGAAAGCTCTTTCATGCCGCTGAAACTTAATACAGCCGGCGTTATCCCGCCTATTTTCGCCAGTGCTCTACTTCTCCTTCCGGCAACGGTTGCGCCGATTATGATAGGCGCTGATGGCGGCGGAGGTTGGGCGACGACCATGCTTGCCTATATTGGTTACGGCTCTCCCGTCTATCTGACGCTCTACGGTTTACTTATTATCTTCTTCTGTTTCTTTTACGTGCCTTATGTATTCAAGCCTGACGATGTGGCGGATAACCTGCGTAAAAATGGCGGCTTCTTGCCCGGCATTCGTCCGGGTAAGCGAACAGCAGAATACCTCAGCTACGTCCTGTCGCGCCTGACATTTATTGGCGCATGTTATGTGGCCTTCGTCTGCGTACTTCCTGAATACATCATTGCACAAAACAAAGGCATTCCGCCGTCTGTGGCGATGTTGATCGGCGGTATGTCGCTTTTGATTATCGTCTCTGTGACGCTGGATACTGTTTCGCAAATTCAATCTCATTTGATTGCTCACCAATATGAAGGCTTGATCAAAAAGTCCCGCATGCGGCGACGCAAGAAGTAAGGGGCAGGCGCGATGAACATTATTCTTTTTGGCCCGCCTGCTGCCGGTAAAGGCACACAGGCGAAAAATCTTGTCGAAGCTCGCGGACTGATGCAGCTGTCTACTGGCGACATGCTTCGCGCCGCGCGCGCCTCTGGGACAGAGCTTGGAAACAAAGTTGCCGGCATAATGGACCGCGGCGATCTGGTTTCGGATGAAATCGTTATCGCGCTTATCGAGGAACAGCTTGATATGAACCCGAATGCTAAGGGTTTTATATTTGACGGGTTCCCGCGCACAGTTGAGCAAGCCAAGGCACTTGATAAAACTCTTGAAGACCGGGGGCAGGCAATTGATAATGTTATCCGCTTGTGTGTTGACGACGACCAGCTTTTGGCGCGCGTCACAAAACGGTTTGAGGATCAAGGCCGTAAGGATGATAACCCGGAGAGCTTTAAAGTTCGCCTTGGCAACTACAACGCCCAGACCGCGCCGCTCCTCCCTTATTATTCTGGACAAGGAAAATTAACTGAAGTCGACGGCATGGCCGCGATTGATGCCGTGTCTGCTCATATCGCGAATGTATTAGAAAAAAACGGGAATGGACGTCCCGAAAAGAAAGCGTCTTTTTGGGCACGGTTGTTCGGGAAATAAGATTCTTTAACAATACGTGTAACGGCGCTTGACGGCGCTTGTAACAAGGATATAAGTACCCGCTTTCGCGGATGCTATTGCTGCCCGCCTCTTTTTGTATGGGGCGAAGCTTGAGTGTCAATTTAGCGGCGAACAAAGAGATTTAAGGAGGCCGATTGTGGCACGTATTGCAGGTGTAAACATACCTACGAATAAACGCGCAGTTATAGCGCTAACATACATTCACGGCATTGGTCCGGCGAAGTCTAAAAGCATTTGCGAGACGGTTGGTATTTCTGCTGAACGCCGCGTTCAAGACTTAACTGATCAGGAAATCCTGAAAATCCGCGAAACAATTGACGCCGAGCATATGGTTGAAGGCGACCTTCGCCGCGACATCTCCCAGAACATCAAGCGTCTCATGGACATGGGTAATTACCGCGGTCTACGTCATCGCCGGGGTCTGCCAGTTCGTGGACAACGCACACACACAAATGCGCGCACGCGCAAAGGTCCGGCGAAAGCAATCGCTGGCAAGAAGAAGTAGGGCCTCGATATGGCAAAAGAACCAGGTCGCGTCCGGCGCGCCGAACGCAAGAACATTACGTCCGGCGTTGCGCACGTAAACTCTACTTTCAATAATACCATGATTACGGTGACGGACGCCCAAGGCAATACAATTGCTTGGTGCTCTGCTGGCGCAATGGGCTTTAAAGGCTCTCGTAAATCCACGCCATATGCGGCGCAGGTTGCGGCTGAAGAAGCGGCCCGCAAAGCGGCTGAGCACGGCATGAACACATTGGAAGTTAATGTGAATGGACCGGGTTCTGGCCGTGAAAGCGCAGTCCGCGCTCTGCAAGCAGCTGGTTTTACGATTACGACGATCCGCGACGTCACACCTATTCCGCACAATGGTTGCCGTCCCCCTAAACGCCGCCGCGTTTAAGACGACCGGGCCACTTGGCCTAATGAATTGAATTGAACAGGCGCGCAGGTGGGCGCGCCATTTGACCTTAAAGAGGTGAAGCTGTGATTGAGAAAAATTGGCAAGAACTCATTCGTCCGATTAATCCCGAAATTGAACCGGGCCGTAATCCGGAAATGAATGCAAAAATTATCGCTGAACCGCTAGAGCGCGGCTTTGGTATGACACTGGGTAACGCGCTACGCCGTGTTCTCCTGTCATCCCTACAAGGCGCAGCTGTTACGGCTGTTCAGATTGACGGTATTGTACACGAATTCACGTCTATTCCCGGCGTGAAAGAAGATGTCACAAATATCGTTCTGAACATTAAAGGCCTCGCTGTACGTATGCATGCGGAAGGCCCTAAGCGTTTGCTGCTTAAGAAATCCGGCGCGGGCCCTGTAACCGGTGCCGACATTGAAGAAAGTGCTGACGTTGAGATTTTGAATAAAGATCACGTTATCTGTACCATGGATGAGGGCGCTGAGCTCCGCATGGAGTTGACTGTTTCTACAGGTAAAGGATACGTTCCTGCCTCTGAAAGCCGTCCTGAAGATGCGCCGATTGGCCTTATCTCTGTTGACGCACTGTATTCTCCGGTTCGCCGGGTGGCTTACCGCGTCGAAGATACGCGCGAAGGCCAAGTGCTTGATTATGATAAACTCATCATCGATATCGAAACAAATGGCGCTGTTACGCCGGAAGACGCGATTGCTGTTGCAGCGCGTATTCTGCAGGATCAGTTCCAAGTGTTCGTCAACTTTGACGACCCGGAAGACCTCTCCCGCACTGAAGAGAAGCCAGAGCTCGACTTTAACCCAGCTCTCTTGCGTAAAGTGGATGAGCTTGAGCTGTCTGTGCGTTCTGCGAATTGCTTGAAAAACGACAATATCGTTTACATAGGCGACCTTATTCAAAAGTCCGAAGCCGAAATGCTCCGTACCCCGAACTTTGGCCGTAAGTCACTGAACGAAATTAAAGAAGTTCTGGCCGCTATGGGCCTGCACCTCGGTATGGACGCGCCAAACTGGCCGCCGGAGAATATCGAAGAGCTTGCTAAGAAATACGACGATCACATCTAAGAGCCACATTTAGGTTTTTAGCACTAGAATAAGAGGATAAAGCCATGCGCCATCGCATTGCCCATCGCAAACTAAATAAGACAGCCAGCCATCGTAAAGCGATGTTTGCGAACATGTCTGCCAGCCTGATTCAGCACGAACAGATTGTGACGACTTTGCCGAAAGCCAAAGAACTTCGTCCGTTCGTCGAGAAGCTTGTGACGCTTGCGAAGAAAGGCGACCTTAACAGCCGCCGCATCGCAATTGCGCGTACACGCGACAAAGAGATGACGAAGAAACTTTTCGCAATCCTTGGCCCGCGCTACAAAGACCGTCAGGGCGGATATATCCGCGTTCTTAAAGCGGGTTACCGTTATGGTGATAATGCGCCGATGGCCGTTATTGAATTCGTAGACCGCGATGTTGATGCCAAGGGCAAGATTGACCGTGAACGCGAAGCGGCTTCTGCAGACGCATAGGACTATTAAATTTCAAATAAAAACCCGCTCCAGATGATTATCCGGGGCGGGTTTTTTATTGGCTGGATATAGTCTAGTTTATTTTCGAAACGAGGAATATTATGGACGAACGGGTTGTTATTGTTACAGGGGCTGCCAAAGGAATTGGCTATGCCTGTGCTCGCAGATTTTTCGAAGATGGCTCCCGGGTTGTCATCGCGGACTCTGACGAAGCGGCGGGTGCCAACGCGATACAGCAACTTGGCGCGGAGCCTTCTCGCGCTATTTTCGTGGCCTGCGATGTCTCCGATAAACTCGCGGTTCATAATTTAATCGCTGAAACACTGAGTAGCTTTGGCCGGATTGATATATTAATCAATAATGCAGGCATCGCACTTAAGGGCGGAATTCTTGATCTGACTGAGGAGCAGTTCGATGAAGTTTTGGCGGTCAATTTACGCGGTGCATTTTTAGTCTCGAAAGCCGTTGTCACGCATATGGTGAATGAGATCGAAAACCGAGATGACCGCTCCCGCCTTTCTGAGCGGCCCTACGCCATCATCAATATGTCTTCGATAAATGACAAAGTCGCGCTTCCGGATTATTTAGCCTACACGGTTTCAAAGGGCGGCCTACGGCAGATGACCAAGTCTATGGCGTTAGAGCTCGCGCCTTACGGTATCCGCGTCAACGCGATTGGCCCGGGCAGTGTGAAGACCGATATGCTCGGCAGCGTCGTGGGGGACCAAACCGCTATGGCGCGAACATTGTCACGCACACCTCTTGGACGCGTGGCCTTGCCAGATGAGGTCGCGGGGGTAGCTGCATTTCTCGCATCAGAAGATGCGAGTTACGTGACCGGAGAAACGATATATGTGGACGGCGGACGGCTCGCGTTAAATTACACCATGCCGCCGCGCAATGTGGATGAGGACTAGCCTATTCCGTAGAGGGCTTGAACAGGCTCTCAAGCGTGTGCTCAACTTTCGGGGATTCAGGCGTCGGAGCCGCGTCGACGGGCTTCAAGCTCTCGCTCGTATCGATACCCATCTTTGCATCGTGCTTGGCTTTCTTCTCAGCCGCGACTTTAACGATACCGTCCAAATCAAGCTGCGTACAAAGACCGAGCGAAACAGGGTCGGTAGGATTAATCGTGTTGATTTTCCAATGTGTCCGGTCGCGGATAGCGTTGATTGTTGGCTTCGTGGTACCAATCAGTTTCGAAATTTGAGCATCAGACACTTCAGGGTGATTGCGCACCATCCACGCAATCGCGTCCGGACGGTCCTGACGACGTGATAGCGGGGTGTAACGCGGGCCCTTTTTGGCTTTCTTGGACAGAACGGGGCTTTCGAATTTTGAGGCGTTCATTCCATATTTCGGATCTTTTTCAGCCTTTTCAATTTCTTCCCGAGTGACCTGCCCGTTTGCTATCGGGTCCGCGCCGCGAATACCGCTGGCGACGTCGCCGTCGGCAATGCCTTCGACTTCAAGAATATGCAGACCGCAAAATATTGAGATTTGATCAAATGTCATAGCGGTGTTGTCAATCAACCATACGGCTGTCGCTTTTGGCATAAGGATTTGTGTCATTGGGGCCTCCCTGGGCATCTTATATGGTCAGTCTATTCGTCAAAGTTTTGGCATTAAAAAAACCCGGCTCGGCCGGGTTATTTTTCAAAAAAACCGAAGGCTCATTCGAAATCAAGCAATTTATAAGCAAATTCCATGACTTTTGCAAGTCCTACCGTTAAGGATAATGTGAAGGCTTAGCCTGAATTCAGTGATACATATGCGCCTCCAATGGAAGAAAATCATGAATGATATGCCCCATAGCGAAACAAAATTTACAATTGGCGAAGACCTTTATGGTGTGTCGGTCACAGAATTAAATGCGCGCATAGGTGTGCTGCTCGCAGAGATTTCGCGTATAGAGACAGAATTAACCAAGAAACAAGGCGAGTTGTCCGCTGCGGAGCAATTATTCGGGCGAAAGCAGGACTAGCGGATAACTTGGCGTGGTGCTTGCACTTCTTAGCCCCAGACGATACCAGAAAACACGCTGAGTCATTATGTGGACGACCTGCGGCAGGAGACAAAATGACAGATCAGGATAACGTTCACACGAATAAGGGCCGCTTTGTGCCTATGGACACGCTCTCTCCGCAAGCGGCAGAACGGCTCATGGAATTCACGAAATCGGAGCTCTTTGCTAAGACGTTTCGCGAAGGTATGGACATGGTCGAAGAGACGGCCGCCTATCTTGACGGAGATGGCCGTATGGACTCCAAAGAGCTTTCGCGCAATGACGCGCTGACTTATGCATCCCAGAGCATGCGCCTCACAACCCGTCTCATGCAAGTGGCCAGCTGGCTTCTCGTGCAGCGCGCGCTCAAAGAAAAAGAAATGTCCGTCGCTGAAGCGCGGCAAGATAAATACAGGCTCCTCACTGAAGAAACAGCCGAAGAGGGGCTGAGCTTTGCTGAGCTTGCCAAACATTCAAAAGCTCTTCCCGCGAAATTGCTCGATATGCTGGCGCGCTCCGAAAGCCTGTATGAGCGCATTGCCCGTCTTGACCGTTCGCTCTACGGTTCTATTGCGGCGCAATCTGGCAAGACGGTCGCGGACCAGATTAATTTGCTCGAAGCGGCTTTTCAGCGCGTCGCCGCTAAATAATCTCTTCAAAATAATTTCCCACAAAAAAAGCGGCTCTTGAGCCGCTTTTTTCTTAGTCTGTCGCTTAACTCTAGACGAAGCCTTTGAACTTGTCTTTAAAGCGAGAAACCCGTCCGCCGCGGTCGAGCAATTTCGCGTCGCCGCCAGTCCAAGCCGGGTGTGTCGCACTGTCGATATCGAGGACGAGCGTGTCGCCTTCTTTGCCATATGTGCTGCGCGTTTGGTATGTTGATCCATCGACCATTTGGACGGTAATCATGTGGTAATCTGGGTGTGTATCTTTTTTCATGGCGTATCTCCTAGCCTCTGCCCGCGGGTTCACTTTAGTTCGTCCCCCGCCGGAAGCGCGCTATATAGGTCAGGACGGGGAGGGGGTCAAGCGTCCCGGACCTTTAAGTAATGCAATCCTTGAGCGGTCCAATTAATTTTTCATTCGTGCAAATAATGTCGCCCGTCTCGGTGACGTCGCCTTCCGATAAGCTCTCGACAATCAATCCGGCTTCTCTCGCAATGACGATACCGGCTGCGATGTCCCAATAGGCGAGGCCGCGTTCCCAGAAGCCGTCAAAACGTCCCAGGGCGGTCCAAGCGAGGTCGAGCGAAGCGGCGCCGTTACGGCGGACGCCCGAGCTTGCGCCCATGACTTTGTGGAGCTCTTTGAGGAATTTCGTGTGACCTGGCCGGCCGAGAAACGGAATGCCCGTGGCGAACAAACTGTCAGAAAAAATATCGCGCTGTCCAATCCTCAAGCGACGATCCGCGCCGCCCAGACGGCCATCATTTATAAACGCGCCTTTGCCCTTTTCCGCGAAGACCATTTCGTCATTATTCGGATTATAAACAAGTCCTGCGACGAGCTCTGTCCCGCCCTCTTCGAGCGTACGCTCGAGCGCGATAGAGATCGCAAAATGCGGAATGCCGTGGAGGAAATTCGTCGTCCCGTCTAGCGGGTCAACAATGAAACGGTGGGTTTTATCCGTCCCGAATATCTCGCCGGTTTCTTCCATCAAAAAGCCGTAACCCGGACGATCCCGGCGTAGGTTTTCAAAGATAGTTTCTTCGGCCATTTTGTCGGCACGGGAGACGAAGTCAGCCGGGCCTTTGCGGGAAATTTGCAAGTGCTCGGTCTCGCCGAAATCACGCATCATCTTGCGAGACGCTTTGCGCGCCGCCGATTGCATGACCGTCATCAGGGGGGAAAGGTTGGCCATTAATCTGCGCGCTTCACGTAGCTACCGTCTTCGGTATTAATTACAAGGCGTTCGCCCGCATCGACGAAAGGCGGCACAGATGTGCGCGTCCCGTTTTCCAAAATCGCTGGCTTGTAGGAATTCGCTGCCGTTTGGCCTTTGACCACAGGCTCGGTTTCGGCAACAGCCAATATAACTTGATCGGGGAGAGCGATGGAGATTGGGCGCTCTTCGTAAAATTCAACTTCGACAGCCATGCCGTCGGTCAAAAATGCAGCGCGCTCGCCGATAAATTCTTCTTGCAGATTAATTTGCTCATAAGTCTCGCCGTTCATGAACACGAGCATCTCGCCGTCCTTATACAAAAACGTATGCGTTTTTTGGTCGAGGCGCACGCGCTCCACGGTTTCCGCCGCGCGGAAGCGCTCATTAAGCTTACGCCCATCGAGAAGGTTTTTAAGTTCGACCTGATTAAACGCGCCGCCCTTGCCAGGCTTCACCGCATTACATTTCACCGCCACCCAGAGCGTATCTTGGTGCTTGATAATATTACCAACGCGAATTTCATTTCCGTTCATTTTCATGGCGGATCCTTTATATCTGAGTGAGGCATGTAAATGTGCGGCCTGACGCTGAGAAACAACGAGAGTTACCTATCAGTCCATTGGCATGGGGGCAAGCGTTGGAATACCTTGTGTCCAACTTCCGCCGTCATCCCCGGAACAAGTCCGAGGATGACGGGTGGAGGGGTATGTATTTAATTTTCATGTCTTGGCCTTTCATTGACCCAAGCGAAATTTGCGGCTCTCCATCAAGGAAAAGCGGGTATGCGTGCTGGGTTGGTCGGCGGCAGTAAATGTAGGATTTTGGCATTTTTTCTGCGGATTTTGATTTTAAGTACAGCTCTTAGTACCTCCGCGAAAGCGGGGACCCGTCTCTTGCCCTCTCCGAATGAAATGAAGGTTTGGGTGGAGCGCAGACATAAAACCATCCCAAAACGTCACCCTCATTCCTTTCCTCACCTTCGGGAGTTGGGTCCCCGCTTTCGCGGGGATGAGTGGGTAGGGCAGGTTACGGCTTCGCCTAATCCGCTCTACGATGTTTTATCACCGCTTTCCATTGGGTCCCCAATCAAACAATTTGGCAAGCATTTTCGTTACTACTTAAAAGCCGGGCCGGGGTGAGTGGAATTGGGAGGGCTTACCCCCGACGCCCCCTTGGCGCTTCATCAAACAGCTCCGCTAATTTCTCCGTCATCACGCCGCCAAGCTGTTCCACGTCCATAATCGTGACAGCGCGTTTGTACCAGCGGGTCACATCATGGCCGATGCCGATGGCGACGAGTTGTACGTCTGTGCGGTTTTCGATTTTGTCGATGACTTCGCGCAGGTGCGTCTCGAGCAAGCCTGTCTTGTTTTGGCTTTGCGTGGCATCATCCACGGGCGCGCCGTCGGAGATGACCATCATGATGCGGCGCTGTTCGGGGCGGGCTTGGAGGCGTTTGAGCGCCCATTCGAGCGCTTCGCCGTCAATATTTTCCTTGAGCAAGCCTTCGCGCATCATCAGGCCGAGATTCCGTTTGGCGCGTCGCCACGGCATGTCTGCGGACTTATAAATGATATGGCGGAGATCGTTCAGGCGTCCCGGCGCGGACGGTTTCCCCGCTGCGAGCCAGTCTTGGAAGCTCTTGCCGCCTTTCCAGGCGCGCGTAGTGAAGCCCAAAATCTCGGCTTTGACTCCGCAGCGTTCTAGCGTTCGCGCCATAATATCTGCGCAAACCGCGGCGACCATGATGGGACGGCCCCTCATAGACCCGGAATTATCGATGAGGATCGTGACCACCGTATCGCGGAAATCGGTTTCTTTTTCTTCTTTAAATGTCAGCGCCGACATCGGGTCGATAATGACCCGGGTGAGGCGGGCCGTGTCGAGCATGCCTTCCTCCAGATCAAACGTCCAAGAGCGGGTTTGCTGCGCGAGCAGGCGACGTTGCAGACGGTTGGCAAGGCGCGCAATTACGGCCTGCAGGCCTGCCATATGTCCGTCGAGATAACCGCGCAAACGGTCAAGCTCTTCGGTATCGCAAAGCTCTTCGGCTTTGATGACTTCGTCATGTGTGTTCGTATAGACATGGTAAGGATCGGGCGCGTTTTGTCCGTAAGGGCGCTGCGGTGTTTGGTTTGGCGTGGTGTCGCTATCGTCGCCTTCGCCGTCAATTTCTTCCGCGTCGACAATATCCTGCGCGTCGCCGTCTTCGTCTTCCATGGCGTCAGCTTCAGACGCCTGTGTCTCACCTGGCTCTTGGTCTTGCGGGGGTTGCGGATTGCTATCTTCGTTTTCGTCCTGGCGGGACTCGTCGTCTTGGTCGTCCTCTTCTTCGGAGTTCGCTTTGTCTTGGTCGAGGTCTAAGGATTTAATAAGATCGCGGGTGAGCCGGGCAAAGGCCTGTTGGTCTTGCAGATCGTTTTTCAGAGCTGCGAATTCGATTCCGCCATGTTTGTCCAGATATGACCGCCACGCCTTCATAATCCCGTCCGTCCCGGCGGGGAGGGGTTTCCCCGTAAACATTTCACGTGCGTATATCCCGGCCGCTTCGCCTATGGGCGCGTCTTTAATCGCGACCTCTTTGTCAAAGCCCCGGCGGATTGCGCGGGCGTCAAGCGCGGCGTAAAGATTATCGCCTACGCCTGCCAAATGCTCTGACCCCAGCGCTTCCACGCGGGCTTGCTCGAGTGCCTCATAAACCTCACGTCCCGGCCCAGGCGGGGGTTGGTTTTTACGGTAAATATCGGTGTCGTGCAGTGAAATGCGAAGCGCGAGCGCGTCCGCTTCCCCGCGCGCTTTAGCAATTAATTCTGGCTTCGGCATAGGCGGCAGCGCAGGCAGCATGACTTGCTCCCGCACAATCCCCGCCACGTCGCCGCCAAAGGAGACTTCGAGTTCAGGTTCACCGGAAAGGGCTTTCGTCGCTGCTCCGAGGCTACGTTTGAAATTATCTATGGGAGTGGAGGTGGTCATTTAATACTCTCGTTTGAAGGGAGTTTATCGTCTGAATTACCTCGCTTGACAATGGCATTGCAAAGGCAATATTCATAGAACTGAAAAGGGTGGGGTCGATGAGAGCAATTTTAGGTATACATTCAAGCGTAACTAAGACCGGAAGCAGCTCTAACCCCGTTTCCTATATATCTAGCTCGGACGGACATGCGTGGATATCACTTCGTGTTATGGGCGTAACAGAAACATATAGCCTTTATCCTGATAATAATCCTCGAATAAGACAGTCTGGTAGGGACGTTTCTCGCAAAACAACTGATATTCGTAAAAACTTTGAAATTGATGAAAGACGGCGCGCACTTGAAAATCGATATTATGGTCTCGATAGCCTACAACTTATGAAGCTTAAGGCCTTACTTCGTTTAAATGTCAGACACAGAGTTACCGAAAACTGTGCGTCATGGGCAGCAGAAACCGTACGTGAGGTTACTGGACGTAACATCAAGGCTGACGAGCGAATTTTGAGATTTATAGAATCTCCAAGACGGCTGTCTCGTCACATTGTAAAGTTAGAGCACATACGGAAGACGTCAATTACCGACCCGATTCCACCTTTACCTGAGCCGAAGGAAAAGGAGTGAAGCGCTTGATTAATATTATAATGGTTTTAGCGGGGATCGCTTTTGCCGTTCTCGCCATATATACGGCGGTCGTTATGGTATCGGCCATTAGACCACAAACAGCCCGGCCTACTGAAATTAAAAACCCAGAAATAATTATGGACGCGGCAGGTCAGCGTTATTTGCATATGGAAATATATAATGGACACAGTGCTTTAAGTTCAGACGGGGCTATGTTACGCGTAAAAGATGACACTTTATTTGTACGGCCAGTCTATTGCCTTATAGATCCACCTGTCACCCTTTGCTATCCAGATGTTAATACGGAGTATGTCGAACAGCCTGCCGCGCGGCAATTTTCAGCGATAAGAATTGCACTTCCAGAAAATCCGGACAGAGTTCTTTTGACATTCCGATATGGCGACCCGCTCGAAGTGAAGTAGTGCAGTAGCCTCAAGCCACCATCACGGTCGCTGAACTTTCCGGTAAATCCGTTCCAAATGCGCGCTGATAAAATTCCGCGATAATTGGCCGCTCTAACTCGTCACATTTGTTCAGGAATGTCATCCGAAACGCTTGCGCGATATTGCCGTCAAAAATTCTGGCGTTCTCCGCCCAGTTCATGACCGTGCGCGGGCTCATGAGGGTCGAGATGTCACCGCCCATAAAGGCGTTTCGTGTCATATCCGCGACGCGCACCATGGAGGCGAGCATGTCGCGGCCCTCGGCGGTGTCATAGGTCGGGGATTTGGCGAGGACGATGGCGGCTTCTTCGTCATGGGAGAGATAATTCAGCGTCGTCACAATCGACCAGCGATCCATCTGGCCTTGGTTGATTTGTTGTGTCCCGTGATAAAGCCCGGTCGTATCGCCGAGGCCGACTGTGTTGGTTGTCGCGAACAGACGGAACGCATTGTGGGGCGTGATGACCCGGTTTTGGTCGAGGAGCGTGAGGCGGCCCGCAGCTTCGAGCACGCGCTGGATTACGAACATCACGTCTGGGCGTCCAGCGTCATATTCGTCAAATGTCAGCGCGACGGGGTTTTGCAGCGCCCATGGCAGGAGCCCTTCGCGAAACTCTGTAATTTGTTTGCCGTCTTTCAGGACAATCGCGTCCTTGCCAACCAAATCAATCCGGGAGACGTGGCTGTCGAGGTTAATTCGAACCATCGGCCAGTTCAGCCGCGCGGCGACTTGTTCGATATGCGTAGATTTACCCGTACCGTGATAACCCTGCACCATAACGCGGCGGTTATAAGCGAAGCCCGCGAGGAGCGCTTGCGTGGTCTCGTCGTCGAACAAATAGGCTTCGTCGACTTCCGGCACATATTCGCTGCGCTTGGAAAAGGCCGGCACTTCCATGTCGAAATCGACATTGAAAAGCTTGCGCGCGGAAATCGTCGTGTCCGGTTGGAAAATCGGGAATTGATCGCTCATATTATTCTATCGCTTTATTCTAAGAAATTAGGCCAAGTCAGTTGTCTTGAGCACCTTGTAGGCTTTGACCACGCGCTGGAAGCTTTCTTCCGTGCGGCGATCGCCTTTATTGGCGTCAGGATGGAGCTGTTTGACGAGCTGCGTGTAGCGCCGGCGTACGTCTTGTTTTGTTGCGCCGTCATCAAGACCCATATCCTGCAGCGCTTTGAGCTGTAATTTACTCATGCGTTTGCGCGGGGCTTCGGTCTCGTCAGATTTGGTCCCGTCACCAAAAATATTATAGCTGTCGGCATTGGTTGCCGCGCCGACCCTACGGCGTTTGTTGGCTTGCGCCCGCTCGCCCGTGTTTTTACGAACATCCCATGTCGGGCGATGGCCGTGCTTTACGCCTGCTTGCCATTCGTGAATATCATCGTCGGTCATGCCTGAGAAGAAGTTCCAGTTCTTGTTATATTCTCGCGTATGTTTGGCGCAGAAATTATAATAATCGCGCAAACGGTCAGGGCTTTTGGGGGCTTTACAGCCGCCTTTTTCAACGCAGCCCGCCCATTCGCATTGCTGCTCTGCCGCTGGCTTGTTTTTGTCGTCAGGATTGATACGCATATCAATCCCTTTTCTCTTGAATTTTTTGTGTTCGGCCATGATACCTATATAGGGGTTCGAGTACGTTTAAAAAGGACTGCACAAAATGGGCGAAATTGCCAATTCAATCAAGGAAAAACTCCTCAAGGCGTTCAATCCGTCGCAGCTAGATGTGATTGACGAGTCGCACAAACATGCCAGCCATGCCGGGGCCAAGGCGCATGCCGATGAACACGGGTCAGGTGAGTCGCATTTTAATGTGAAGATCAGTTCTGAAAAGTTCAGGGGTATGAGCCGGATTGAGAAGCACCGCGCTGTCATGGACGCGCTCGCGGATGAGATGAAAGTGATACATGCGTTTAGTTTGGACGCTTCAGAATAAATAACTGTCATACCGACGCGCATCGCCAGATGCGCCCGGTACCCGTACCTAAACGGTTCCATAATATTAGATATCTGCGGCTTGTGACTATCTAGGCATGTCTTCCGGGTCTCACTTCGCGCGACGACGGAATAACGTGACTGTCCTAATCTCCGCGTTGGTCCGGGATATGGGTTTTGGTGACGCGGACGAGTTTTAATTGATTGCGTTCGCGCTCGAGCACTTCAAATCTGTAGCCGTAATAGGCAAAGACCTGTCCGGTCTCCGGAATGGTTTGGCTTTCATGTATCACGAG
>ENA-ORXT01000369-ORXT01000369.1-marine-metagenome-genome-assembly--contig:-NODE-369-length-74113-cov-63.818251_pt1 | contig 74113 bp, 66 predicted proteins | sample MGYA00237868_ERZ511482 | MGnify/ENA metagenome assembly ERZ511482 | reverse complement strand
GTTTGTTTAGAGACGCAGCATTTTCCGGATAGTCCGAATCAGTCGCATTTTCCGAGTACGGTTTTAGAGGAGGGCGAGGAGTTTAAAAGTGAGACAGTTTATAGGTTTGAGGTGAAGTGATCTTGGTTACTAAATTTTGAAACATACATTATTTGTTTAATGAAAAATTCGTTTAGTGTATACAATATTTGTATATTTATGTTTTTAACACATTAAAAACATGGAATAATTATGAAAAGTAATCTATCTGGAGGAATAATCCTTCTCTTCTCTTCTCTTCTCTTCTCTTCTTTAGTATTGGTTGTAGTGTAGAACGCGATTCGGCACCAACTTTTGAAACAACCATCGTACAGTACGTTCCAAGTAGTGAGGCCGAAGTAAAATCAAGAATTAAAAATTTTATGGAATATCTTCCTTCCTTGAATTCAGGAGCAAACCTAAGAAATTCTTTTGAGGATATTGAAGTCAATGAAGGGCGATGGCTGATGGAAGGTACTGCAAATTATCTAAAGAATATCAACCTGTCTGATCACCAGCAAGACCACTATAAAACATACTCATTTAGTATCTCTAACTTGGTAGACAATAGTGAGTTAAAGATGAACGGTAGTGAACTAACCTCAGTTTTTGATAATCTAATTTCTCAAATTAGTGACGAGGAAATTGCAACAGGGACTAAGGCGATAGTGGCTGATATTGATTTGTTAAGTATAAGTGATGTTGAGTCAAGTTTATTATTTAAAGTTCTATATGGGAAAGGAAACCCTACGGTAGAGGCTCCTTTTTCAATGATATCATGGATTGATGCTTCTTACACTATTTCAACGAATTGCAACGTCTATTTAGCGGACCTTAGGCCTGAAGATCCCGCTTGCTCGATTTTCTATCCAGAGGCATTAATCTATCTTACTAATAGTGCTGAATGGAACGGACCAGATTGTACCTCCGATGGAAGCGTTTGCTTATCCAGCGCTACACTATCTGACCCTAATATAAATAGTTATAACTCAGATTGGATTGGTGATATAAATTCAGGAGACACAAAGAAATTTTTGGATGTGTGTCAAGATATCGTAGACAACATAAACTACAACTCGGAAGAAGGTAGTGCCCTTAGTCATCCTTTTATTATAAGTTCTGTTCTTTCAGGGGCTGTTATTGATGAAATTGGTGATGAACCAAATCAAGAACATTTTTATTACCATATTGTAAACGGAGTAGTAGGATTTTCATACGAATATTGCTATCAAGATTAATAGGAGTTAATTTTTTTTTTACTAAAATTAAGAATAATTCTAGCGTAAGAGCGTAAATCATATGTTAGAATTATTCTTTTATTCTAAAAAAGTAATCAACTATCAACATGAAGAAATTTTTGACCACACTTTTCATTTTATTTGGAATTAATCAAATGCTTCTAAGTCAAGAATTAATCTCCCCTGATATTCTGAATAATTTAGAAAATCGAATCCATCCAAGTGGTTTACCGATAGGAGAGACTCATACTCGTGGTCAAGCAAGATTATTAGATAATAATCGGATTATTTACACAACAGGATACTCCCATTTTTTTACACCAAATGCTGACCGAGAAACATTTTACGAAGATGTTCTTGGTGGAGACTATTTTAAATTGTCACTGAGAGATACCAATATGAATATCGTAAATGAGTGGTATAGCGGTGAATATAATAACGATACGATTAAAGCTACCTATGTCCGTATGACTCAAGAAACGGAAGATCACATTATTGTTATTGGTGGAGGTGTAAATGATACATTAGAGTCAACACAAAGACATCTTTTTGAATTTACCTTTGACAAAAACCTTGTTTTGGAGGATCAGAAATGGGTTTCTATTCCACTCAATTTAGATAATGGTCGTGGACTTGCAGATATTATTATTAACCACAGAGGAAACTATGTTTTTACAGGATTGGTAATAAACCCCGATAATGACCTTCCCGAGCATAAGGAAAAGTTTATTTGTGAACTCTCCAAGGAGGGAGAAATTATAGATTATCATGCCCCTCTGCAGAGGAGGTATGCTGCTAGTATTGATGGTGCCATACTGCAAATGGATAATGGTTCCTATCTTGTTCATCCTTTTCATATTTTAGATACTTTATTTAACGAAGTAGCCCAATACGAGGGACATGGATACGAGTTGACACCAAAAATGGTAGAGATTGATAACGACCAATTTGTTTTTTCCGGAACAAAGTTACATTTTACCGCTCCACCTAATATTCAGCAAACGGAATTAGAAGTTTTGGCGGTAAGTGACATGAATGGAAATTGGAATAATATTTTCCTTAATGATTTGAATAGTTATTCCGATACAAGTCCTGGTGTCCGTGCGCTGGATGCGAGAGATACCAGTTGCATTTATTTTGCGACAGAGCGAGGAACTTTCATTTTTGAAGAAACAAATTTTGTCGATATTTATAGTGTCAGCCTGAGCGGTATAATGAACTGGGGCTACACTTTTGGAGGAGATGCATCGTATGCTCCGTCCAATATTGTTGCGCTACCAAGTGGAAAATGTTTGTTGATTGTTAGTAAGGTTAAGCATTGTCAGGAAGGACTGAAAGGAGATATAGAGTATGTTATATTTGATAAATATGGTGAGATCGTAGATTTGAGTACGGGATTGGATAAAAGTCTATTGCATAAAGTTCCGGTAATATTATATCCCAATCCTGCTAATAGCGAACTTTCTATCGAACTGGATGATTCCTTTTCAGCTGATCAATTAAAATTTGAATTGGTTACGCTTTCAGGACAATCAGTGATGAGTAAAATAATAAGTATTAAAGAAACGGTTGACGTACAAATGGTACCGTCGGGAGTGTATGTTGTTTTAATTTATAAAAATGGAGACGCTATTTATTCTGGTAAGGTGATGATTGAACATTAAGAAGATGTTGGTCACGAACCTCAATACGCCCCCTTCTTCCGCCAATTAATTAGGACCACCCCAACAATCAACAGCCCCGCCGCGACCAACGATTGCCAGCTAATTCCTTCTTTATTCAAATAATAACCAAGGATCAGTGCGACCACGGGATTGATATAAGTCGAGGTAACAATTTTTGTCGGAGAGACATTTTTTAATAAAAAATTAAAAGCGGTAAACGCCATGATGGAACCGAAAATAATCAGGTAGCCCAACGACCAGAGCGCTCTTACACCAATTTTTTGATAATCAAACAACGGATATTCTCCCAATAATAAACCAATCGTCAACAGAATAATTCCGCCAAAAAACATTTGCAGAGCGGCACTTTGTAATAAAGATTCCGGAAGATTCGCATCGGTCATCCAGATAGAAATATAACCCCAGGCAATGATGGCCGTAAAAATAGCTGCGATGCCCCATAGCCAACTGACGTCATTCATATACTCCGGCTGACCAACTAGTAATCCCATTCCGACAATTCCTAAAATAATCCCACCCCAAGTATTGACAGAAGGCTTTTCATTTTTTAGTTTCCACATCATCAAGACCACTATTAACGGCTCAAAGGCAACGACCAGCGCCGCAATGCCTGAGTCGACAAACTGCAATGCCCAGACCACCAACCCATTACCCATCGCAAACAAAAAAAATCCCGCAAATCCCGCATTCTGAATCTGTGCACGCGTAGGAGCTTTCTTTCCAGTTAACATACAATAGCCGTAAAGCATTGCGCCAGCGAATACAAATCGCATCCCCGCCATCAGAAAAGGAGGCATATCGGCAATCGCCCATTTATTGGCCAGATAGGTAGAACCCCAAACAAAATAAATGATGAAAAAAGCCAGGATAATTTTAGGATCGGGTGTTGTTTTTTCTTGGATTATAGTGGACATTTTTTTTGTTCAATTTAAAAGTAAAAAGTTCTGTACTTTTTCCTCATTATATGTCTGCACATATTAACTTCCTTCCCGACCGAGGTTGCGGGCAGCCAGGGACAGACTTAATTGAGCACGCCCGAAAGTATCAACTCATGCACATTAAACAACTTGATAATCGCCACTATAACGATTACCACTAACAGCCGGTATGCCCATAAGTTCGCTTGCTCATAACGAGAAGCAAAATTAGCGGCCCACCAACCACCAGTTGTTTGCCCGACGGCCATCAGCGCACCCATTTTCCAGTCGATCAATCCTTTCCACTGAAAGATGGCGATCACTACAATTGTGTATGCCATGATGACAAAACTCTTCACGGCGTTGGCGTCGGTCATACTGTGACGGGCACCGAGGACCATGACGGCCAGAAAGAAAATACCCATGCCCATTTGGATGAAACCGCCGTAAAAACCAATGGCTAAAAAGGCAGGAATGATTAGAAAGTAATTTCGTTTAATGGATAGATCGGTTTCGCGGAGCCAGCGTTTTGGTTTGACTAGAATAACCAGAAACATGGCCACCAACATAAAACTAAAGACTTGTTTAAACTGCTCGTTGCTTACCCAGACGGCCATGAGTACGCCAAAGACGGCACCAATGATCGTCGGAATACCATAGACCCAACTTCGCTCTAAATCCAGTTTTCCATTTTTGTAAAATACCCAGCTACCGACCAGCGACTGAGAGCAGATACCCACCCGGTTGGTACCGTTGGCCACATTGGGCGGAAGCCCTAAAACTTCGGTTAAAATAGTCAGCGTAATGGCAGAGCCATTTCCCGCCAGGGTGTTGATAACGCCCGCAATGCCACCACCGACAATGGCAATTAAATAATGATAGAATTCCATTATTCGACAATTCTTTGGCAAATCTCTACTAGTACGCTGTTGGCTGATTTTGGATGAACAAAGCAGACCAGTTTGTTATCCGCACCGCGCTTGGGTTGGTCATTCAGTAAGCGGAAACCTTCCTTGCGCAGTCGTTCCATCTCTGCGTGAATATCTTCAACTTCAAAGGCGACGTGGTGAATACCTTCTCCCCGTTTTTCGATGTGTCGGGCGATCGCACTTTCTGGTCCGGTCGCTTCGAGTAATTCTATTTTAGAAGATCCGGTTTTAAAAAAAGAGGTATTGACTTGCTCCGATTCGACGGCTTCGATTTTGTAGTGTTTTTTACCGAGAAGGAGTGCGTACAGGTCGTTGGCTGCTTCCAGGTCTTTGACGGCGATTCCGATGTGTTCGAGCTTCATGATTTTTTAACTTAAATTTTTTCTTTTTTGCTTTCACTTACAATATAAATTGTGGCTCTTGCTTTTCCTATTCGCTGTATCATTCCCTCAGAGACTAAGTAAGTCATATCTTTTTTCAGCGTATAGCTTTTATAGTTTGTCATAGCTGTAATAACATCTTTAATTTTTACAGGTTCATTTTTTTTGATAAATTTAAATAATTCCTTTTGTCTATCGTTCAGATAACTTTTCTTCTCTTTTATGTGTTGATATCGATTCTCCAGTTTAACAATAGTTTGTTCTAAGGTTTCTAAAAAAAATAAAAGCCACGTATCAATTTTCTCAGATTTTTTGTAACGATTTTTTTGCCCATCCATCAAAGCATTATAGTAATTTTTTTTTCGTTTTTCGATCTCTAATTCCATTGACGAAAACTGAATAAAATTATAATTGTTTTTTAATAAAATTAGAGTGGTTAGTAATCTTGATAATCTTCCGTTACCATCCTGAAATGGGTGAATTGATAAAAATTCATAAATAAAAGTTGCTATTACTATCAGTGGATGAATAGTTTCTTCTTCTAAATTTCGATTTGTCCATTTTAGTAATTCAACCATTTCTTGCTTGACCAAGAATGGCTCTGTGGTGTTAAAAATCACCTTTTGTCTACCGCCAGGATAATTTGCAACTACTTTGTTGGATAATTTTTTGTATTGACCTCTATGATGTTCATCTTTGCTGCTTTTACTTAAGAGTAACTTGTGCAGGTGGTAAATATGATTCTCTTTTAAGTTTATTTCTGTGTAGGAATCAATTATTAAATTTAATACTTCATAATAACCATAAACTTCTTGCTCATCCCTTGTTTTAAATTCACTGATTTTGATTGAGTTAAGTAAATCCGCTACTTCCTCATCCGTTAGAGTAGACCCTTCTATTCTTGTTGAAGAGCCTATACTTTCAATTGAGGCAACCTTCTTTAATTCTTTTAAATACTTTGATTCCTTTTCTCCTAATCCGACCCACTTACCTTTAAATGAGTCAATTACACTTATTTTTTTAATAATTTTCTGCGTAGTTTTAAAGTCAAATTCTAACTTGAATTCCATAGTAGCTAATTGATTCTTTAATTGATTTTCAAAATTACTATGAAAAATCGAATTATTCGATTTTTATTCGATTTTTATTTGATTCTCTAGCTAGCTAGAAACGGGTATACCCTAATCGCCAAAATTATATTTTTTTTCTACTCAAAACCAACTCAGAATGTAAATCTATTTATTTTCATTCCTAACCAGCAAAACTAATCCCCTCACGATAGAAGGCATTATTAATTTTTCATTATTAATTTTTCATTACCCCTCCTACAAAGACTTCGTTCGTCCTCCATCCACCACCAAGTTCGTCCCCGAAATATACGCCGCCGCCGGACTAGCCAAAAAAGCCACCGCCGATCCGATTTCCGCAGGGGTCGCAAATCGTCCCAGTGGAACGGTCTTTTTCATTTTGTCCGCCTCTTCGTCGCGGGAGGTTCCGTTTTTAGTAGCTCGTGCTTTAAAAATATCCTCTAAACGTCCGGTAGAAGTAGAACCTGGAAGTAAATTATTGACCGTGATTCCGTGAGGTCCCAGTTCGTTGGCAAGTGTTTTGGACCAATTGGCTACCGCTCCGCGAATGGTATTTGAAACGGCTAATCCGGTAATTGGCTGTTTGACGGAAGTAGAGATAATATTAATAATTCTACCATATCCTCCCTCAATCATTCCTTTTACAACGGTAGAAACCAACAACTGATTACAAATCAGATGGTTATTAAAAGCGGTCAAAAATGCTTCTGGCGTCGCCTCCAAAATCGGCCCGGATGGTGGTCCACCAGTATTATTGATGAGGATATGAATGGGTTTGATGAGGAGCAGTCCCGCAATTTTTTTACGCAAATCTGCTTGGTCGGTAAAATCTGCTACGAGAAAATCGTGGTCCTGTTGATCCGCGACAATTTTAAGTTCGTTGACCGTATCACTGAGCGCATCGGCACTCCGGGAAACGATGGTAACGTTGGCACCAAGGAGTGCGAGTTCGATAGCGGTTGCTTTGCCAATTCCTTTGCTACCTCCACAAACGAGGGCATTTTTTCCAGATAGATCTAAATTCATTTTTTTGTCTTTTATTTTATCAACATTCCTAACCAACTTCTATAAATTATTTCTAATTTAGAGATTTGTTCTCGTGTGCAAAGGTAGTGCTAATTCGGTTCTAATCGAATCTATTTTAAGTAGAATTTCGATTCTTACTTTTTAATAATTTTTAAAAAACACCAGATTAATTTCTAAGGAATGAGGTATTAATAAATTAAGAATTTTGTTATAAAATCTTTATAAGATTAAAGACCTTTTCTAGTATTTAGAAGACTATTTTATAGTGAGTCGTATCATGACGGGGTATGAAGAGACTATCTTCTTGTATGTATAGCTCGGTATCTCCATTACGAGTTAAAAAAGAGATAATTCTTCCTGTGTTTCCTGCTCTTTGAATATCCATAAAAGTAGTGTCAACTTCGTAACCGGAAAAAACATAGAATTGGCCTGCACTTATTTCGCCACTTATATACTCTGCCGTATCCAGTTTCTGTACTCGTAATTTCAAATACCCTTCCGGAACCAACTCCACCAACTTATTCTGACTGTACCCCTGTCCCGAAGTGATATCAAAATATCGATCAGCGAAGACAAAGAGTTCATAATATCCATCACGGGTATCAATGGATTCGGAAAACTGGTAATTTCCTTCTTCGTCGGTATAAACGGTTTCGATCAGTCTCCGGGAGCTGCCGCCAAAGATATCCGTTGATTCGTCGATGGTCAGTTCGACCTTGGCGTTAGCGATCGGTTCTTTGGTGATAGAGTCGATGACGCGTTGTTGGTTTTGGGGGTCTTCTTTTTGGCAGGCGGAGAGGCCAATACAAAGAAGTAAAAAGAGATAAAGAAGATTTTTCATAACAAGGTGTTTTTAATTCATTAATTGAACAGGTCAAAGGTCGGGTGATTAAGGGTTTCGTATTGGTTGATGGTCAGGTCGGTACTGTTAAAGATGAACTCGCCTGGAAAAATAAATGTGATTGGTTGGCCCGACGTAAAATGACTACCGCCGCGCAACGGAGTCATCGCAAAAGTGGTGGCTTCGTCATATAAAGATCCGGTATATCCAGGTGCCCGCACATAATGGTTATCTTCTAATAATAGCCATTCATTTTCTATCAAATTATCTTTTAAGTAGTTATACTCCTGATAAATTAATCCTACGGGGATCGTATATAATCTATTATACGACCGAATGGCCTCCTCATATACCGCAAAATCAGGAAGGTTACCATTTCCAACTTCGGTCACTTTTAAATCCCAATAAAGCTGTTCAAACATACTCGCATCAATAGAATCTTTTACGGTACCTTTTAATAGTGGCATATAAGCCAAGGGCCAGGTATAGTTGATTAAATGATTGGTCGTCAATTCTGATTTGTCCAAATACTTACACCGCTCTTTGTAGGGATTGGTAAAAGGCTGGCTATAAGCTGATAAACAACTCAAAACAGACCAAATAAAAATGAGTAAAGTAGATTTTTTCATGATTAGATTTTTTTTGTTAAAAAATGAGATAGGAATGGCTGGATCAATGAGGGAAACTCATTGTTCAGTCAGAAAAATTATAAGAAGGTTTGTTTATTTAAAGTATGCTAGAAAATAATTTCGAAAGTCGTGGTGTCGTGGGGAGGGAAAAGTATGTCTTCACCGCTGTTTTGCTCTCTCACGTTATTTATAGTTATCCACCATGCAAAGTTCAGATACTTTCCACCTCTATATGTGTCAGTAAAAACGGTATCTATCTTATTTCCAGTGAATTGGATATTTCCTAATGAGACGGAAGCAGTATTTATTGATATTTCAGCATACTCCACTGTATCCATCTTTCTCACCTCCACCCTTACATACCCTTCCGGGTCCAGTTCCAGCGTTTTATGATTACGATAAGAATTAGCGGTACTATTCCAGTAGCGATCTGCTCCGGCGCTGATGGAGAAGAGGGTACCATCTTTGACATCGTAGTCGAATTGGTAGTTACCTAAGTCATCCGTAGTAGTTCGCTCTCGGAATACTGCGGTACCAGCGGTCGCAATGGTTCCGCCTACGCTTTCGTGGAGTTCTACAGTGGCGTTGGGGACGCCTTCTTTGGTAGCCGCGTCGATGATGCGGAAGTTGGCGGGGTTTTCTTTTTGGCAGGAGAGACAACTAGTGAAGAAGAAAAAGAGATAAAAAATATTTTTCATAACAGGGTGTTTTTAATTCATTAATTGAACAGGTCAAAGGTCGGGTGATTAAGGGTTGGGAGCAAGTAATTTTGTCGCTTATTTTGGGAAAGAAAAATTTATTTTAAAGAAACATTCCTTATATATAGGAAATATGGTGTATTTTAAAGGAGTTATTTCCTGAATTTCAGGAAAAGTTAATATTTTGTTGTATTATTGATAGTCGTATTAATAAAAATAAGATTGTTGAAAATATGGAATATCCAGTAGAATTTTCTATTTCAATAGATGAATTACAGTTGCAACAGTTATTTTTTCAGCAAATCCGCAAAAAGGCAAAATCGGAAAAGGCACTGGTCAAAGAGTTAATGGAGATTTTGGGTTTGGGGAAAAGCGCCATTTACCGACGACTGAGCGGGGAGTCGATGCTCTCAATGGGAGAAACTTTTAAACTGGCAGATCATTATGATTGCTCTCTGGATCAGTTCATTGGCAAGGATAAGACCAGGATATCTTTTGACTTTCCCGTTTTACGGAATAGAATAACCGATGTAAAAACATTCATGGCGAGCATAGAATCGGATATGGCTAGAGTTACCCAATTGGCCCAGGTTAGCGTAGATTTTATCAGCCGCGAGATTCCGCTTTTTCACTATTTTAATTTTCCGGAGTTAACCGCTTTTAAGGCGTATATCTGGAGCAGAACCATTTGGCGATTGCCGGATTATCAGGAGCGACAATTTAGCCTCAAACAGATTAAGGGGATCAAACGCTATCAGGAAAAAATTCTAAAACACTATAATAAAGTCCCCGGAAGTGAGATCTGGAGCACCGATTGTTTATCCATTACACTCACTCAAATTGAATATTATCTGGCCCAGGATATGTTTAGAGAACCCGAAGAGGCACTGCTACTTTGTACCCAGCTAAAATCTTTGTTCCACCATCTTTATGAAATGACGACCCACGGGAAAAAATTCTCATTGGGTAGTAGTCCAAAAAAAGATGCCCCCGATTTTACACTGTACCACAATCAACTGGCCCACTCCAACAGTTTTATACTGGTCAATTCCCCTGACGTCAATATGAGTTTTGTCACCATTGATAACCTTCATACCATTAAATCCAGCGAACCCGAATTTTATCAATTTATGAAAGACTGGAAAATGGGTCTGGTAGAAAAATCTATCCCGGTCAATTCAACTGCCACGGCGCGGAATAAGTTTTTTAATAATATTGATCGGCAGCTAAATAGATTCGAAAAAAGAATAAAAAAGTATTTGGAAGTTGTTTAGGAATGAGGTATTAATAAAGCCAAAAACGTAAATTTATTATTAACACATTCCTAACCAACTTCTATAAATTATTTCTAATTTAGAGATTTGTTCTCGTGTGCAAAGGTAGTGCTAATTCGGTTCTAATCGAATCTATTTCAGGTAGAATTTCGGCCGCTATTTTTGAACAGCGTTAATAAATGCTTGACCAATTTCTAAGTTATTTACATGAATAAAGATAAAATATACTTTGCCTCGGATTTCCATTTAGGGTCGGATGGAAAATTGACGAGTCGAGAACGGGAAAAGCAAATTGTACGCTGGCTGGAGATGATTCGAGCGGATGCCAAGGCGATCTATCTGGTGGGTGATATTTTCGATTTTTGGTTTGAATATAAAACGACGGTACCGAGGGGATATATTCGTTTTTTGGGAAAACTACGGGAGTTGCGGGACGAAGGGATCGAGGTTTACTTTTTTACTGGAAACCATGATATGTGGATGTTTGAATATTTCGAAAAAGAGTTGGATATTCCCATCTATCGAGAACCGATTACGAGAAAATTTGGCGATCAGCATTTTTTTATGCACCACGGAGATGGATTAGGTCCCGGAGACCATGGCTATAAATTTCTAAAAAAAATACTGTCCAATCCGCTTTGCCAGTGGTTATACGCGCGGTTACATCCTAACTTTGGACTATGGCTGATGCGGTTTTCTTCCGGTAAAAGCCGGGAGATGGAACATGGTGTTCCTGCCTTTCAAGGCCCGGAAAAAGAATGGCTTGCTATTTTTGCCAATACCTACAAGTCAGATCCACCAATTGATTATTTTATTTTTGGTCATCGACATTTGACAATTAACTGTACGCTAAAAGACCAACCGGGACGTTATATAAACCTCGGAGAGTGGTTATACACCTGTTCTTACGCTGTTTTTGATGGAAAAGCGCTGGAAATCCGATTTTTTGAAAACGATCATGGAAAAATTATTAAGATATAAAATTGTGGGGTTATTGTTTTGGCTGGTACTGCCTCTATTAGTCATGGGGCAATCGGAAGACAGGCCATTAGATTATACGTTGTTACATACGCTCGATATTTCCTCGCCAGTATTTACCACCGATCAGGTACGCAATGTATACACGGTGACCAGGCAGAATGAAGTGGTCAAACATACCCCGGATGGGAAAGTGCAATTTCGTTATAATAACAATACACTGGGAATTTTGAGTTTTATTGATGCGACTGATCCGTTTAATTTATTATTATTTTATCCGGATTTTAGAAGGGTAATTTTATTAGATAGAACGCTGAGTGAAACGGGTGCTTTTGATTTATTTGACCTGGATGTGATCGATGTACCGGCCGTGGGAATTTCCAGTGATAACAAGCTATGGATTTATGATGATATAAAATTTATTTTAAAAAAAATAGATCGAAACGGAGATATCGTTCAGGAAAGCAACAACCTCAGTTTGATATTAGGAAAAACGGTATCGCCAAATTTTATTTTAGAACGTAGCAATGCCGTTTATATAAATGATCCAGCAATCGGAATTCTGGTTTTTGATTTATTCGGTAATTATACCAAAACTATTGACGTAAAAGGACTTATCCAGTTTCAGGTCATTGATCAACAGCTGGTATATTGGCAAGAAGGTAAATTGAATGTTTTTAATTTAAAATCTTTACAAACCCGCTCGATGGATCTCCAGCTACCAGCGGATGAAGCGCAACCGCAACTGGTACGCATAGAAAAAGACCGACTCTACGTAAGAACCGGTCCTTTTCTAAAGATTTATCAAATTGAGTAAATAAAATTCTTTCGATCCAAAAAGTGTTTCGTCCGATTTGAAAAAACGTAGAGACAAGGCAATGCCTTGTCTCTACGTTTTTTCAACAATTCAACAATTCAACCTCTCCTAAATCGTCATAATATCTTTTTCTTTCGCTTCGATCATCTTGCCAATCTTTGCGTTGAATGTCTCTACATTTTCCTGCACGTCATTTTCCTTTCGCTTTCCCTGGTCTTCCGGGTAGCCATCTTTAACGGATTTTTTAATAAAATCCATTGCTTTTTGACGGTGATTTCGGATAGAAACCTTGGCCTCTTCACCCAGAGACTTAGACTTTTTAACCAAATCCTTTCTACGTTCCTCCGTCAACGGTGGAATATTCAAGATGACCATTTCCCCGTTATTTTGGGGCGTAATGCCGAGGTTAGCTTCAAAGATAGATTTTTCAATTGGGCCGATCATGGGTTTTTCCCAGGGCTGAATACTGATAGTTCTGGAATCAGAAATAATGATATTAGCCACCTGACTAAGCGGCGTTGGCGACCCATAATAATCGACCATCAGGCCGTTTAACATAGAAGGCGAAGCCTTGCCCGCACGAACTTTGAGCAGCTCGTTTGCGAGATGTTCGATGGTTTCGTGCATTCCTTTTTCTGTTCTTGCAACAGTTTCTATTACTTCTTCGTGCATAATAGTTATGATTTAAAAATTGTATTTAATAATGCCTTTACGAACTTCGATCTGTTTATCCTCTACTAGTTTATTGATAATCTGGTCCGCCTGTCCGTCGTTGTCTTCAATTCCCTGATGGAAAAGCGCAATATAATCTCTTAACAAAATAACTTCAGCCGGGCGATTTCCCGTGTATTGAAGTCGTTGTACTGTCTCCAGTGCTTTGCCTTCGATATCCTTTTTATCTGTGATTTTGGATGTTCCGTTCGTCTTCTCTGTCTTTCGGGAAGTTTCTTTTTGCGTCGCAGTGGTCGTCGTTTCGCTAAGGTCGATCTGTAGATCACTTTCTGTTTCGAATTCTTCTGCCTCATCGTCCGGCAGATACGTTTCTTCTCCGTATGTTTCTGTTTCGAATTCAGCCTCTGTTTCTTCGACGGTTACTCTAAGGCAGCTTCTTCCACTTTGATTGATAAAATCAATGACCGGATCGAGGTTGGTAGAACCAGATAAAATCGCAAATTCTATTTCCTCGTCCAGCTTCTCGTCCAGTTTTCCCAGAAAAAAAGAAAGATGAAATTCGAGCGAGCCAGTATCGGTAGCTTTTGAAACAATCCATTTTGCATTTTTGCCCATTCGTTGCATGGCTAAAACCAATGGGAAAGGAATTTGTTGTTCCTCTGGTCGGATAAGAACAAAAAGTTTGTCACAAACTTTTTCAAGTTTTTCAAAACTAATGTGTTGCAGCGTCTTAAATTCCGTAAAGACAAATCGTTTTTTCTTGGTACTCATAGTATTTTTTGGAGCTATAAAGTCGGATAATCCCTTCCTCGTTGTAAGTAGTAGGTTTGCAAAAAGCATTCCTAACGCTTTACATAAGCATCTAAAAAAATATTATAATTTAATTTGTTCAGATACTTTTTTATAGCGAAATGATAAAAAAAATTTTTATGTCGATTTTCGGAATGCTAAGGTATATTAAAATCAGCCGGGATCAAAATAAAACCCTAAAAACTGAATAATCAGCTTTTAGGGTTTGTTAGAACCGCTATTTAATCAGGTGCGTGTGTCAAACTGGAGAATCATTTTTATCAATATTCTTTATCTATTGCTACCCGCATAACGGAAGATCAGATAAACCAAAATTACCAAAGAAGACATCGCGGCCGAAACATAAGTCATTGCAGCCCACCAAAGTGCATCTTTTGCTCCTTCTTGTTCTGCTCCTGCAGTTGCACCACTTTCATCCAGCCAAACCAACGCGCGTTTGCTCGCGTCAAATTCTACGGGCAGGGTGACAAAGGCAAACAAACTAGTTACAGCAAAAGCAATAATTACGGCGAGTAATAACTGCGGAATTGTACCGGCCATCATCAAAGCAATCATCAGTCCGTACCCCTGAGCGATAGAGGCTACTTTTACCATGGGTACCAGTTTAGAGCGCAAGGTTAAAAACGCATACGCCTCTGCGTGCTGAACAGCGTGTCCACATTCGTGTGCTGCTACGGCGGCAGCGGCAACGTGGCGGCCATCATGTACTTCCGGACTTAAAGAAACGGTCTTGGTAACGGGATTGTAATGATCTGTCAAGACGCCTTGTCCACGCACAATTTTTACATCATTGATACCATAAAACGCCAGCATTTCAGCGGCAATATCTTTTCCACTCTGTCCTTTACTTAAAGGCATTTTACTATACTGCGCAAATTTCGACTTCAAGCGTCCACTAACGGCTGCGCCGATCATCGTCATGACTCCGGCAATTGCATAATAAATCATATAATCCATGCTAAACATAACCTATCTTTTTTTGATTCTAATAAAAAAATATAATCTACAGAAGTTTATAATTTCTTGCCCTCAAACAAGTTGTCAAACTAACGCTGCTACTAATCTGACCGTAAATTGTTGTTGAAGTCACATTAAATAAGCGTTAAATATCTTAACTCGACTTTAGCCAAACTTTGCTGTTGGCTATTAATATTTGGCTATTAACTCCCCTAAAACGGGAAGAGGAATCACCAATCAACGTTTGTTAGGAGCCAATTAAGCAGCCAAATGTTATAAGTTATTCTTTTATTGATCCTTAGATCAAGGAAAAACTAACAAGTTGAAATACATACTAATCTATAACGTTAACCATATAGCAGGTGTTCGGTAAAAAGTATAATTAACTAATTACTGTAAATCCAGTATATTTTTGCAATGCCTCAGGAATTTTGATTCCTTCATCTGTCTGATTGTTTTCTAATAAAGCAGCCACGATTCTTGCGAGTGCCAATGCACTACCATTAAGCGTGTGCGCAAACTGCATTTTTTTATTTTCGTCCCGGTAGCGTAGTTTCAGGCGATTGGATTGAAAGGTCTCAAAATTAGAAACAGAGCTCACCTCCAGCCATCTTTTTTGAGCAGCACTATAAACTTCAAAATCAAAAGTCAACGCAGCAGTAAATCCTAGATCACCACCGCAGAGTCTTAAAATCCGATAAGGCAATTCCAGTTTTTGCAGCAATCCTTCTACGTGTTTGAGCATTTCCATTAAAGTGTCATAAGATTTATCAGGATGCTCAATTTGTACAATTTCTACTTTATCAAACTGGTGTACCCGATTGAGTCCGCGGACATCTTTTCCGTGCGCTCCTGCTTCGCGACGGAAGCAAGGTGTGTATCCAGTCAGTTTAATTGGAAAGTCTTTTTCGTCTAAAATTACGTCGCGGTAAATATTGGTAATGGGAACTTCGGCCGTTGGAATGAGATAGAGATCATCTTTTTCCATGTAATACATTTGTCCTTCTTTATCGGGTAATTGTCCGGTTGCTCGCGCACTGGCTTCGTTGACCAATAAAGGAGGAACAATTTCTTCAAAACCCGCGTCGGCTGCTTCATCCAGAAACATATTGATGAGCGCTCGTTCCAGTCGGGCACCTTTGCCACGGAAAAGTGGAAATCCAGCTCCGGTAATTTTTGAGCCCAGGTCGAAATCTATTAGATTATATTTTTGGACCAAATCCCAGTGTGGTACTGCATGCTCGGATAATACCGGTAGAGAAGTAGCGCAAGCTTTGAATAGTTCGTTGTCATCATCAGTATTGCCCGGAGGGACAGACGGGTGAGGCAAGTTGGGAAGGTTAAGTAATAAAGATTCTATTTCTTGCTGAACTATTGTTTGTCGCTCCTGTAAGGTATTGATTTTATCTTTTCGTTCTGCGACCTGGCCTTTGAGTACCTCTGCCTCGTCTCTTTTACCTTCTTTGTACATTTGACCGATTGATTTAGCCGCTTTATTGTTTTCGGATAAAATCTGGTCGCTTTGAGTCTGATTGTCCCGTCTCTCGTCATCAAGGGAAATCAAATTGTTTAGATCATTGCTTATATCTGCTGCTTTTAGGTTCCTTATTTGCAGTCGTTCTACCAGTAAGTCCTGGTTTTCTCTAATAAATTTTATGGTTAACATTCAAATATTTAGTTATAAATTGTGATAAAATAGCTTTTAGCAAAACATTGTGGAAAAATTCTCGTTTCTTTTTGCAAAGATAATATTTGGATTTATAAAATATTGTGTATTTTTACGCCGTAAGAAAGTTAATCACGCCTGTTTTTTACTTTTTCATTACTAATTCCCGAATATTATCGAGCTTAAACATGTTTAAGTAATATTTCCTTTGATTCCCACTTTTCATCATTCCTCTTTATGTTATACCCCCTAATCGGTTTAAAGGTTTATAAATGTGAGGTTTTATTGAAAAAACAACACCCACAGGCAGATAAACAATTCCATACTCAGCATTTCCCGATTGAATCTATAATACTAAATTATTTAGAATAAAGTCTGATGTGAAAATACTAAGGAATGTTGATAAAATAAATTAAGACACTATGCTTCATCTTTTTCCATCACTCTTCCCCGCCGGACAGATTGTCAGATCGGGCAGGGTTACTAAAATGGTTATTATGCGGTGCATAACCCCGCCTGACTGACGTCAGTCGGGCAGGGCCCATTTCAGCGCCTTGATTGATGAAAAAATATTTCGCCTTTTATCTCAATCTATTTAATCGCCATTCCTAATAACACGAGACTTTACTAACCTAACAATAATTGAATAATTACTTTTCTTAAAAAAACACTTTTATGTACGACATTTTGCAGCTAAATGATATGCTGGTACCCGAACTTAAAGACCTGGCGGAAGAACTAGGCTTGTCGGGATATAAAAAATTGACCAAAAAAGAACTCATTTATAAAATCCTTGACGAACAAGCGGTAGGGAAAGAGGAAAAAGCAGACAAAAAAGAAACAGAGGGGAAGCGATCCAAGGCAGCTGTTAAAAACAAAAAGGAGACAGTAAAAGAGCGAAACGAAAAAAGTGCCAGTCGAAACGCTAGTGACCGTAAAACGACTACTCGCCGTCCTGCAGAACAGAACAGCCGCAGTCGGGACGACCGGGACGACCGTCGCAGTCGGGATGATCGGGACGATCGTCGTAGTCGGGATGATCGGGATGATCGAAGAGACAACCGTAACCGCGACGATCGACGGGACGACCGAGATGATCGAGGGGACCGTAGAGATAATCGGGATCGCAAAGACGATCGGGATGACCGGGGCCGAAAAGATAGCCGGGATGACCGAGAGCGTAGAGATAGCCGGGATGACAACCGGGATCGTAGAGATGACCGGGATGATCGTAGAGATAATCGTGACAACCGAGATAGTCGAGACGACCGTCGGGAGGCACCCGAAACCCCTAGCGCAGACACCTTTAATATTGAACTAGATGGTATTATTGAAGGAGAAGGAATTTTGGAAATGATGCCGGATGGTTATGGTTTCTTACGTTCTTCTGATTATAATTATCTGACTTCTCCGGATGATATTTATGTTTCTCCCAGCCAGATTAAATTATTTGGATTGAGAACCGGGGATACCGTCAAAGGAGCGATTCGTCCGCCAAAAGAAGGAGAGAAATATTTTGCATTATTAAGAGTTTCTAACATCAACGGCCTGGAACCACAGCAGGTAAGAGACAGAGTTCCTTTTGATTATTTGACCCCTTTATTTCCAAACGAAAAATTTCAGTTAACCGATAAAAACGGTAATGGAAAAGATTACGGAGAACGAATGATTGATTTGTTTTCTCCAATTGGAAAAGGACAACGTGGACTGATTGTAGCACAGCCTAAGACGGGTAAGACCTTCTTGTTAAAGGATGTTGCCAATGCAATTGCAAAAAATCATCCTGAATGTTATTTACTGGTTTTATTGGTAGATGAACGTCCGGAAGAAGTAACGGATATGAAGCGTCACGTAGATGCGGAAGTAGTTGCTTCAACATTTGATGAACCAGCAGATAACCACGTAAGAGTGGCGAATATTGTACTCGAGAAAGCCAAGCGATTGGTAGAGTGTGGACACGATGTAGTGATTCTCCTGGATTCGATTACGCGATTGGCACGAGCTTATAACACCGTGGCACCTGCGAGCGGAAAAGTATTGTCGGGTGGTGTGGAAGCAAACGCTTTGCACAAGCCGAAGAAATTCTTTGGTGCGGCGCGTAACGTTGAAAATGGTGGTTCCCTGACGATTCTGGCTACAGCATTGATTGATACCGGTTCCAAGATGGATCAGGTAATCTTTGAAGAATTTAAGGGTACGGGTAACATGGAATTGCAGTTGGATCGTTCTTTGGCCAACAAACGTCTCTATCCCGCTATCGACCTTACCAAATCCAGTACACGTCGCGAAGACTTGCTGTTTGATAAAGAAACTTTACAACGAATGTTTATTCTCCGTAAGCACCTGGCAGATATGAAGCCGGACGAAGCCATGGAATTCTTGCGTAAGCATATGTTACATACGCAAACGAATGAGGAGTTTTTGACTTCTATGAATGGATAGGAGAGGCTATTGGCTGCGATTTTAATGCGATTTTTTTAATAATGAATTGTGTTTACAGAAAAATAGAGAAAGGGTTGTCAACTTTACGTTGGTAACCCTTTTTTTAAAAAGCACCTACCCAAAATCTGAATAGATGTATTATTTGTATTCGTAATTTAGTAATAAAATTAAAATAACTTTACTAAGGATCAATTTCTGAACCATCAATTTTCAAGATTGCCTATCTCTTTTAACTCAATAGAGTAGAGACCTTTATGCCAGTTTCCCTAAAGTTTTCTTTAATCATCATCGACTTATAGCGAAGAAGCCATACCTTTATGCCTACTTTCAAACCTAAATCCAGTCCACCAATGCCCCTGCTCCTCCACCTCGAAACCTCCGCCGAATTCTGCTCTGTTTGTCTAAGCGAAGGCACGACCATCCTGGCCTCCCGCGAAGGTACCAAACGATTTACCCACGCCGCACACATCACACTATTCGTAGAAGCTTGCCTGGCAGAAGCTGGACGAACCATCAACGAACTTTCAGCCGTCTCGGTCAGCATGGGCCCCGGATCTTACACCGGTCTTAGAATCGGTCTTTCCGCTGCTAAAGGCATTTGTTACGCAATTGATAAGCCGCTCATTGCTGTCAGTACCCTGGAAGCGCTGGCAAGTGCCGCCTACGAACTAAAAAAAGAAGATGCTCTGTACATTCCGATGATCGACGCCCGTCGGATGGAAGTGTATACGGCCACTTTTGATGCCACACAAAAAAAAATAAGGGATACCGAAGCACACATCCTGACGGAAACCTCTTTTGTCGAGCAGTTGAAAAATAAAAATAAAGTAATTTTTTGTGGAAATGCTGTTGAAAAGGCTCAAACCGTTATCACCGCCTCACATGCTGATTTTCAACTACTTATGAGCAATTCTACTCATCTAGTCGCTCCCGCTCTGCGCAAATGGCACGCAAAAGATTTTGCCGATGTCGCTTACAGTACCCCTTTCTATTTTAAAAGTCCCCATATTACTACGCCCAAGCCCAACGTATTAAATAAAATAATGAATGATAAAAATATATGATTTTAGAATAAAAATTTCTATTTTTGGCTCATAGTCAAGCCCTTTATATCTTACCTAATTATGTAATATTCTTCGGTTGGTATAGTTTTTGGCTATTTGAGATATAGTATTATTATTCTATTTAATTTTTAAAAAACATAGTATGAGAAAGCAAAAAAACGAGACAATCGTTTTGAAGAAAGGCAATAGGGAAATCCAGTTGGATTATGCCGAACTTCGTAAAGCGGTTCTAGTTTTAAGAGCAGTCAATCACAAATTACGTCAGAGCATCATCGACCTTTTAGAAGAAAACGATAAGATGACTGTTACTGATATTTACATTAAATTAAGATTGGAACAATCCGTTGCCTCACAACACTTGGCGATTCTTAGAAGAGCCGGAGTCGTAGCAACTGATCGACAAGGAAAATTTATTTACTACTCACTGGATAAGGACCGATTGTCTCAGATCTCGCGATTGGTAGAGGAATTAGCGGCGTAATATATTTTACAAAATGTTACTCCTGCGCATAATTTAAATACGAGTATATTTTTTAAAATAGTGTTTGTTATGTGTTTCGCACAAAAAATGCTGTAAATCTATTGATTTACAGCATTTTTTTTAAAATATTTTCATTTAAATAAATAAAAAACGCATATTTGCTAGTGATTTAATTTATACCTATAAGAAGCAATCCTGACCGACTCATTTTATGTCACAGATTCAGGCTGCTCACAAAACTAAAAACTCCCCTATGAGAAAGGCGAAAGTTGTTCTTAAAAGTGAAACGCTCTCCGAGTCTTCCGAAATTTTACGCGCATTGACGCATCCGCTCAGAATGAAAATTCTTGAGTTTATTGATCGCCATGACTCTATTAATGTAAACAAGATTTACAACACCCTCAAACTGGAACAGTCCATCACTTCCCAGCATTTACGGATTCTTCGCAATGCGGGAATTGTACTGACCGAAAGGGAAGGGAAATTTATCCACTACAAGATTGATTACACCAAGGTGTCCAAGGTGCTGTTGGCTGTCAATAATTTTCTTGACGAAGAATAGACGAAAAAATATACATACCTAAAAAGGCAGTGACGAGACCGTCACTGCCTTTTTAGTAGTTGCTCATTCCAAAGCTAAAGATTCAAAACATGTTTCAAAACAACTTCATTTTGAGGCGCATAAAAATTTTGTTTGTTTTGCTTTGGTTTGAAATAGGGAAACTTTGCCTTCAATTTCTTTTATCAACATTTATAAAAGAGGTATCCGGATTTCTAAACATTCCCGTGTTCCTTCCTTCACTCCTGGTGAATGTTTATAAAAATTGAATTTCTTTGAACCATTTTCGGTAGATTCTATTTGATTAAGGAACAAACTAATTATTATGACAAATTTACAACCGGGCGATAAGGCACCGGACTTTACGAGTGTAAACGAAAAAGGAGAAGAGGTAACTTTAAAAGACTTTAAGGGCAAAAAGCTGATATTGTTTTTTTACCCAAGAGATAATACGCCAACTTGCACAGTAGAAGCCTGCAATCTGCGGGATGCTTATCAGGATTTAAAAGAAAAAGGATACGAATTACTTGGCGTTAGTCCCGACTCTGAAAAAAAGCACCAAAATTTTATTGCCAAGCATGATCTACCTTTCCCTTTATTAGCGGATACCGATCGGGAGTTAATTGAAGCCTACGGAATTTGGGGGCCAAAGAAATTTATGGGAAAGACCTTTGACGGATTACATCGTACGACTTTTGTTATTGATGAAAAAGGAAAAATTGAGCAAGTCATTAAGAAGGTGAAAGCCAAGCAACATGCTGATCAAATTTTGGGAGAACTGTAATAAGTGGCAATAAAGACCATCGCTAGTTTCATAGCCATTGGAATTTCTTCGTCGAGTTCATCGTAGATATCCCACTGCCGGGGATCTCGTTCCCAGGCCGTCTTTAATGAAAAATTTCCGTAACGATCATCGACGAGTACCCACTCGTCGAGGTTGTTGCGCCATTTACTCTTAAACACAAAAGAGGCATCTCCGCCCGTAATTTTCCATTCCGTTAGATCGTTTGTCCACCGGGGACGCATCGTTACCAGGCCGCCGTCGCCACGTACTTCCCACTGATTGGGTCGGTTGCGGGAAACCTGTGCAATCTGACCGCGCTCATTGCCAATTTCAAAATCCCATTCTGTCCAGTTGTCCTGATTTTTCCAGCGGAGTTCCAACTCTCCGGAAGCTTCCAGCTCTTCTGATGCATCATCCGATTCACTTTCTGTATATAGTTTCCATTCTACGAACGAATCAGTCCATGCTGTCTCGATTCCTATGAGCCACTGCTGGCCTGAGAGTGGTGCGCAAAAAAAGAGCAAGACCGTAAGCAGGATGAGATAACGCATATTTTCAATAAAATTTTAAGCAACATTCTATAAACAAAACAGACCCAAAATACAATTATTTTGGGTCTGTTGCATATAGCGATTCACTTAACGTAGCGTTAAAAAATCACTATTTATTTCAGTCGGAAATCTTGCTAGAATGGTAGATCATCATCCACTCCACCTGTACTAGCCGGTTCATCGGCTACAGAAGGAAAGGAATCCATGCTGGCACTAGGCGCGTTATTAGATTGTCCACCGGCCTTTTCAATTCTCCATGCGTCCAGATTGGTAAAGAAAGAAGTATTTCCTTCTTTGGTATACTCTCGTCCACGAAGAGAAAAAGTAACCTTTAGTTGGTCGTCTACTTCAAACGGATCCAGTTTTTCACAGTTATTCTGCGTAAGCTGCATCTTTACCATTTGAGTGTAAGCGCCGTCTTCAATTTCTAGCACAAACTCTCTTTTCTTAAATTTTTCAGTAATCTGAGTAGTTTCAAATTTTTTGTACAGACGACCTTCAACGTCAAATGCCATAATAATTTTTTTTTGAATTGATAAAAAGTGATTTTCTACCTTTGATCTTATAATAAGGATAGGGTAGAATAAGTCCATTGCAAAGGTAATAAAAAGGGTTGATTTATCCTAAATAAATAAAACATTTTGTTTGTCTAAATGAAAATTTAGACATGCTCTTATGTTTTTTCAATAAAAAAACCCCTAAACGATTTCCGTTCAGAGGTTTAATTTTTTTAATGATGACAAGATTTTAAATTGGCGTTGGAGTTATTCCGTGTATCAATTTATAAATATCAGTAGGATTAGTACAAAGTACAGCATGATCTCCTCTAATAGCGATCGGCGCCTTCAAAAGATCAGGATTATGGCTTAAAATTTTTAAATACCCTTGTCGGTTAAATTCTCGACCGCGAATATGCTCCTGATAATAAGGGTGCGCTTTATTCATTAGATCTTTTGGGTGCAAATCCAGTTTTCCGATGATCTGAGACCAACTGGTATTTGTTGAAGGGGTCTGGCCAAATTTATAAGTTTTAATGTGGCGGGTGAGGCCATGTGCGTGTGCTACCGTTCTACGATCGGCACTGGATTCTGGATTGTAATAAATCAAAATTTCTCGTTGATGTGTCTTCATGGCAAAACGTTTAAGGTGGTTAGTTAATAAATACGGTCTCAAAATATATTATACATATACAATGTAGGGGATTTATTTAACTATTCCAAATTATATTTCAATATAAAATTATTTTGAATTATTTTAGTTTGAAGAAGTGTGTAGTGGTGGAATAAAAAAAACCGTAAACAACGCCAGGTTATTTACGGTTTTAATCTTAAAGTCATTTATCAACATTCCTTATGCTCGACTTTAGCCAAACTTTGCTGTTGGTTATTAGCATTTGGCCATTGGCTCCCCTAAAACGGGATGAGGCATTAGTTATTTTATTACGGTAATTATCAAGACACTGTTAAATAAAGACACCCTAAGACATAGGTAATATGTTTTTATTTTAGCCCTTAATAAGCTCTAGCAAATAAAACCCGTTTGTTAGAAGGTTTGCCTGTCAGTACACATTTACCATCCTCCTCTTTTGCATCCAGCGGAATACAACGCAGGGTTGCTTTGGTCAAATCCTTAATTTTCTTCTCCGTTTCGGTTGTACCATCCCAGTGCGCAAGCACAAAACCACCTTTTTCGTTCAGGGTAGCTTTAAAATCTTCCATGTTATCCACAGAAGTAATGTGCGAATCCCGGTAAGCTTTGGCTCTATTAAACAGGTTGTCCTGAATATCGTCTAATAATTGACGAATGTATGCTGCGATTCCATCCAGCGGCTGACTGGATTTTTCTTGCGTGTCTCGACGAGCCACTTCCACCTGACCTTTTTCCAGGTCGCGCTTACCGATACCCAAACGTACAGGAACGCCTTTCAGCTCATATTCGGCAAATTTAAAACCAGGACGTTTTTTTGCATCTGTATCATATTTAACAGAAATACCCAAGGCTTTTAATTCCTTCATAATTTTTTCTGCCACTTCATCAATTTCCGCGCCCGGTTTTGGAATCGGAATGATGACCACCTGAGTCATAGCTAGTTTTGGCGGAACCACCAGACCTTGATCGTCCGAGTGCGTCATAATCAGTCCACCCATCAAACGCGTAGAAACACCCCAGGAAGTTGCCCAGACGTATTCTTCTTTTTGGTTTTGATTAAGAAATTTTACATCAAAAGCTTTCGCAAAATTCTGTCCCAGAAAATGAGAGGTTCCAGCTTGTAACGCTTTCCCGTCCTGCATCAGCGCTTCGATGGTATAAGTATCGATCGCGCCAGCAAACCGCTCATTAGCAGATTTTACTCCTTTAATAACTGGCATAGCCATGTATTCTTCTGCAAACTCAGCATATACATCCAGCATTGTCAACGTTTCCGCCACCGCTTCACCGGAAGTCGAGTGAGCGGTATGCCCTTCTTGCCAAAGAAACTCTGCCGTTCGTAAAAATAAACGTGTACGCATCTCCCAGCGCACCACATTGGCCCATTGGTTGATCAATAATGGCAAATCCCGGTAAGATTTTATCCAGTCTTTATAGGTATTCCAGATAATTGTTTCAGAAGTAGGTCGAACAATTAGCTCTTCTTCCAGTTTAGCAGAGGGATCAACTACGACACCTTTGCCGTCCGGATCGTTCATCAAGCGGTGATGCGTAACTACGGCACACTCTTTGGCAAAACCTTCTACGTGCTCTGCTTCTTTGCTCAAAAAACTTTTTGGAATAAATAATGGGAAATAAGCATTCAAATGGCCCGTTTCTTTGAATCTTTTGTCCAATTGTGCTTTTATATTCTCCCAGATACCAAAGCCATCAGGTTTTATGACCATACAACCCCGTACCGCCGAATGATCAGCTAAACCAGCTTTTCTAACGATATCATTGTACCAGGCAGAATAATCTTCTGCTCGACTGGTAATTACTTTCGACATAAATTTATGATTTTGCGATTTTAACTAATTATTAAATTTTATATTTGTGACAAAGATCGCTCTCCAGGCGTCTAAATAGTGATTTTAAGGTGGTTTTTCAGATATTAACCAAACTTTAAAAACAAAAATTCAACTTTAATGGTTTTTTAACTAAAAATTAGCCACAAAAGTAATAAATTGTACCTGTAACTTGTAAGAGAGTCACATAATTACATTAAAACTTTTTTATTATGAAAATGTATAAATTATCAACCTTTTTAGTCGCTCTTTTCCTATTCGGATTTGGCGCTACTGCAATCGCGCAGTATGACGATGTTTACTTCGATCCTTCCAGTGATACAGAGGAGGTATACGAAACTTATTACGACGATTACGATGATGAGGATTCAGATGATGACAGCGATTTTGATGCTGCTACTTTTGATGACGATGATTACGATTATTATTATACGTCGCGAATTCGTCGATTTCACCGTCCTTACGCTGGATTTGATTTTTACGCACCAGCTTACGTAGATACTTACTACTATGATCGCTTCGGTAATCCTGGTCGTGCTATCTATGCATCCAGCTTTAATAATGGATTTTATAATCCTTATAACGGTTTTTCAAATCGTAACGGCGTAACGGTTTTTATCGGAAATCGTAATTTTTACCGAAATAGATTTAATCCGTACAATCCTTATAACGGATTCAATAACGGATTTAATAACGGATTCAATAATGGATTTGGAAACAGATTCGGGAATGGATTTGGCGGTGGTGGTTTTGCATCTGGTTACGGAGCAAGCAATGCTTATTGTCCGCCGGCGTGGAATGGAAGTGGTTCCACTTTCAATGGCAATAATAATCGTAATACCAATGCTCGAGGAAATTATTCTGGAAGTAACAGTGGAAACAACAGAAATGTAGGTCGTACCAACGGAACGAATCGTACTAGAACACAGACGGGGAAGTCACGAACCAATAGTGTTGGAAACAACCGTGGTAATACTTCCAGAGGAAATAGTACCGCTACACAGCGTAGCAGAACCAGAAGTTCTTCTTCTGCAACTCGTTCTAATACACGTGCGTCCAAGAAGCGTTCTAGCATCTTTAACAAGCGCAGTAATAGCCGTAGCAATACGCGCAGTGGCAATCAGCGAAGAAGCGCGCCGCGTGCTACTCCTTCTCGAAGAAGTAGTTCTCGAAGTAGCGCTACTCCTAGCCGTAGCCGTAGTACAACAAGATCTTCAGGCAGTAGTAGCCGAAGGAGTACCAGTCGCAGAGGCGGTAACTAATTCTAAATAAATTCGCATAAGCGAGAAGAGTGGGTGGATGTAATAATCTACTCACTTTTTTTATGGCCTGGAAGGAAATTATGAACAATCATCTGGGTTAACTTATTTATAAAAGATACAAAACAACCCCTTATATGAAAAATACGATCTTAGTTCTATTTACATTTAGTGTTCTGACTTCGATGTCTGCTCAATCGGTTAGTGACGCATTGCGTTTTAGTCAGATAGAATCTGCGAGTACCGCTCGTATGGCCGGTATTGGTGGTGGAATGAGTGCTCTGGGAGGTGAATTTTCAGTGATCAATGTTAATCCAGCGGGACTGGCGATATACCGGAGTTCAGAATTTAGTATTACGCCTTCTTTTGATTTGCGAAATACGACCGGAGTCCTGGCTGGCAGAAGCAATACGCAGGTTAATAATAATGTATCGGTCTTCAATTTTAGTAACGTCGGAATTGTCTTGAATTCAAGACCTAGAGGTAGATGGAAAACGTCCAATTTTGCAATCGGCTATAATCGGATTGCAGACTTCAAAGAGAATTTTAATTTTGAGGGACAATCTTCCGGCTCGATGGCTGATCAGTTTTTGGAACTGGCGACCGATTCGGATGGATTTGGAATACCCGCTAATCAGCTGGATGATTTTCTTGCCGGTCCTGGACTAGATGCAGGGGCAATTATTGAAGAAGTAGATATAGAAGGTAATTGGACCGGATTTTATTTTAACGACTTTGAAAATGCAGAGCCAGGAACTCAACTAGAGCGATTACAAAATTTGCGTCGACAAGGTTCGATCAGTGAACTATCGCTTTCTTTGGCTGGTAATTATCAAAATAAATTTTTGATCGGAGGATCAGTCGGAATTCCAATCTTAAAATATTCTCAATCGAGAGCGTATGAGGAATTTGATCCAGGACCTGGAGAAGATGGAAATATTCCCTTATTTGAAAGCCTGCAATTTACAGATACTTTAAGTACAGAAGGTGTAGGAATTAACGTAAAGCTGGGAATGATCTACTGGCCTACGCCGAAGATTCGAATTGGAGCCGCAGTACATACGCCAACTTTTTATTCGATGACTGATTTCTATGACACGAGTGTAGGATACACCTTCAACGAAAACGGGATTGTTTCGGGTGGTGGAATACCCCTGGAACCTAGAAATATTGACTATGGATTCAGAACGCCCTGGCGATTTATCGGTAGTGGAGGGTTGATTATTCCCAGGTTAGGGTTGTTGTCGGCGGAAGTGGAGTATGTCGATTATACGGGTAGCAAATACAATCTGGATAAGAATGGAAATAGTCTTTTTGATTTGGAAAGGGGTGACGCGGTAAACGAAAGCATTAACAATGAGCTAACATCTGGAATTAATGTAAGAGTCGGTGCTGAATACAAGATCGAACGATTTCTGGTAAGAGCTGGATACAACTGGATGGGAACGACCAGTACGGACAATGGTGGATCCCGTAACCGTATCAGCCTGGGAGGCGGTTTTCGGGCGGATAGATACTACCTGGATTTTGCGTACGTTAGAGGAAATACACAGTCTGTGTACAGTCCTTATAATTTGAGGAATGATGCTGCAGAACAACGGGTAGATCGAACCTTGACTAGTAATAGAGTATTATTCACATTTGGTTATCGTTTCTAAAGAAATGCTGATCCCGCATCGACACACTGTAAAAGAGCGTTCTGTACTGGATTGACAGTTTAAATTATCGGGCGAAATACCCATGGTATAATTTTTGCGCTGATTAAATTTGAGATTTGCTCCAACGAATCTCAAATTTTTTATAAATACGTGATAATAATGAGAAAACTCCTGGTTTTGTTACTGCTCCTGATTGGGGTGTCTGGTACAAATATTTGTGCCCAGCAGAATAGTAATCCACGAAAAACCAGTCGAAGTTTTGGAGAAGTAGACGAACGCCGCCTCCTGGAATCAAAGTGGAAATACACTTATGCCATTCATTTAGAATCCAATACCACTATACATAAAGCCGAAAATTTTTACGAATATTATCTTTACTTTCGGTATAATTATACCTATCAGGAATATCTGAATGGTCGCCTGACCAAAGGAAGGTTTAAAGTGGAGGATCGACAACTTATCTATAGTTTTAAACACATCAAAAAATTTGCGGTAGCAGAATTGAGTCGGAACCGATTGGTACTGGAATTTACGCAACCCAATAGTAAAGGAACTTATCAGTATCACTTTATTCGAGTAGAAAGCAAGGATGCACCTTTTATCAAACCTGCCAACGAATTACCAGATGTGATCGTCGAAATGGATGAGAAAAAAAAGAGTGGAGGACTGTTTAGCTTTGCCAGGCGAAAATCAAAAAAACAGAAAAAGAAGAAGAGAAGGAACCGAAAAAAGTATAAAGATGATCGGGTTTATATCAACATTGAATTGATCGGTGGTGGATATTATGGCGGTATTGATCCAGTATTAAGAGATTATATTCATATTAAAAGCGATGGCCGCTTGATCAAAGAATTTAAAACGGTCAGCAAAGGACTGGACGTCACACGCAAGGATATTCCGCGGGAAGAGCTCGAAGCTTTTGCAGAATTTGTGGATAGAAAAGGATTTTTTGAATTGGAACGTATCTATGATTGTGACAACAGTATCTGCCAAAAACGAAAACAGGAAAAACCTCGTCCTATACCACTCCGGCTAGCAATCGCCTACGGAAAAAAGAAAAAAGTGATTACCCTGAGTATCTGGGGGAAAGACCGTCACAAAGTACAATATGTAGATTACCCACCGGCCCTGGAAGCCATTATCGAAGCAATACAGCGAATGGCACACCGCATTGAAACCAACGAATCCTGATTAGACGCTTTACTTTTACAAATAATTATTTCGTCGGCTTAATGGTAGAAATACATCACGGTAAAATTATCGATACCTCTGCGTATTTTATTACGTTAACTTATTCATAAAAAAAAGTTTGAGGTGTCTATGATTTACCCTATCTATGTGATAAATATTAAAGGTAATCTGTTAAGCAATTTTGTACTATTGCTATAATAAAGTTAAGAACTTTCTGTTTTGTTGTTATTTTCTATAGGGCAAGTCCACCCGTAAGTTTGACTTACGGTGTGGACATTTCCTTTCTTTAGACCTATCCTAAGCAATAAAGACAACCGCAAATGTGATGACCGCGATAATCAAACCGTACATAAAAACAGCGTAGCAATAGCTTAAATAACGATACTTTTTGGCAAGTACAATTCCCAAATAATAAAGGTCACGTGTCATGGAGCTATAGAGGAAATCTTCATCTTTGATCATTTCTAACATACCCCAGTGATAGTCATCCAGACTCATGTTATAGAAGTTGCCAAAAAAGAGCAGATTTGCGTTTCGTTCTTCAATATTCTTTCGGGTAAATCTACCTTCCGTAATTTTAGGGCGGGTGGAAAGCGTGGCAAAGATGATAGCGATCAGACAAACCAATAGGAGTACAACGGTCGGAATAACCAGATTTGGGATCGCATCAAATTTTGGGACCAGGGTAGAGAGCGTAATGGAAACGATAATGGCGTTGATGCTCAACATGATATTGGCCTTGTTATCGGCAATAGAGCTAAGGTTTATATGGGTCCGGTAAGTGGTCCGGTACATGGTTTCCACTCCACGTCCAAGATTAATTTGTTTTAAATTTATATTACCTGAAGTATTTTTACTGGCCAGATCTGCGTAGGAAGGTTTCTTCTTTTTCTTGGCTTTTTTCTTCAAAGGTGTACGGTTGGGAGCGTCTGAATTTGCTAGTTTTTTATATTTTTTTTGTCGTCGCTCAAGTTTTTGAATATGTTTGGTTTTTCGGTCACCGTATAATTTTTGTGCTACGGGCGTATTAAAAAAGTGTGCCTGCATAAATCCTAATTCAAAACTTACCCATTCTTCGTCAGTCATTATCGTATCTCGTGTAGCCGCAAGTTCTTGTCGGATTCGTCCACAGCGATCCCAGTAGTTTCTGCGTCCTAAATGGCTCAAGTCGGCATCACAGATTATTTTTTCCAAAGTAGTCTGCGGGATATAATTCAGGTGGGTAGCACGAATGCAGGTTTGAATTTTTTCCACCTTGGCCGCAGGGTAGTCAAACGACTGTAAAAAAGTAGCAGCATATTCACAACCTCTTTCCTCATGTCCTTCTCGACCCTGATCATAGCCCATGTCGTGAAACCAGGCGGCAATCTGTAATATCTCCAGTTCTTCTTTTTCAAGGTCCATCGCCTCTCCGATTTTGTGTGCGGCTTCGACGACAGTGATGGTGTGTTGGAGGTCGTGAAACGTATAATCTTTTGGTACATTACGGGTAATATAGTTAACAGCGTAAGTTTCAACGTCGAGCAAAAGATTATTTTCCAAAGTAAATGATATTTATGGCGGTAATGACTATTGCCATAAATATAATCAAATTTTGGATTTTTCTACTATTCCCGAATCAATCCATCGATCCGTAAAGAGTGTATGTTTTTGGTGGAGTGAAACCAAAACGAAACTGACAATCATCAATAAAAACCAGGCACCCATTTTTCCTAGCGAAACCCACTGCCATACTTCCGTTTGATTCGGATACTGCCACATGTTTCCGTAGGTCCCTGCATTTTCGGCCAGCCATAGAAAAAAGGCGATCAGCACAAAGGCTAAAAGCATCGGCATCCGTCTTTCTTTTTTATAAACAATAAAATATACTTGTGTTTTGAAATAAAAAATACCAACCAGACCAAACAGTATATACCGTAAGTCGTAGATAAAATGATGGGTGAAAAAATTAAGATAAATCGTGATGGCTAAAAATACGGTTATCCGCAATGGCGGATAATTGGTGTACCTCAATTTCATAATCTTCCAGGAACGCGCGATAAAACTACCTACTGCCGAATACATAAATCCGGTAAAGAGTGGTACATTACCAATCTTAAAAAAACAGGCTTCGGGATATTGCCAGCTGCCGATAGATGGATGAGTTTTGAATAATTCCATGACCGTAGCCACCACGTGGAAAAGTAGAATAACCCGGGTTTCTTTCCACGTTTCTACTTTTAGAATTATCAATATCGCTTGAATAAAAATTGCTCCAACAAACAGGAAATCGTAACGGGCAATCGCACTGAATTCAAAAAAACTGGTTAGAATAATCAAGGCTAATAAACTGCCACCAAAACTGGCCGCTCTGGCTTGTTTGATTCCAAAAACGATTAACTCGTGTAGACGACTTCCATGTAAACCAGGAGACAGTAAACGCTCCGACCAGTAAATGATCAATTGATTAAAATATCTATCAATCGGTGCTTCGTGGCAAGAAAGTCCACCCCAGTTTTTGGGGTGGACGGTAGAATTGAAAGAGAGACCCATAGCTTAATTTTTATTGTCTGAAAAACTGAAAAAGGTGAGATAAGAAAGCAAGAAAAAAACAGCAAATAGTACAATGCTACCACTCCCGTAAAAGGATTGTGGTTCCATCAATATTTTAAATAAGTCTTGTATCAATGCTAATGGCTGGGTAACAATATCCCAGGAATTCCAACGAAGAAAGCGACCGATATAAACACCGAGTCCGCTGAGGATGATGCAGATGACTACAATCATCCAGCCGGCTAGTTGAGACCATTGCTTTGCCATAAAACGATGTACTTCGTAAAGCGAAATTATTCCGAGTAGCAAACCCGTCCAGGCAAAGGAAATCAACAACATCAGATCGTACCAGAATGGAATAGGTGCTCGCATTCTTAAGTGCAATAAATCCGTAAGGATATAGGGGGCGTTGGGTAAAAAGAGCAACCAAACAAAGAGTAATCCGCCCGTGAGTAGCAGTGATTTACTACGTTCGTATAATGGTGCTACGGCTAATGACAACCAGTATGGAATCCATGCTAAAAATAAATTCCAAATTAAAAATAAAAAGGTCGAGGTGCCTCGTAGCATGAATAAATCTTGCGAAGATTGAATGGAGGCAAGATCAAAATCAACATAGTACAATCTTACGCCTACGAGACAAAAATTAAACAGGGTGAATAAGCACAATAGCATAAACTGCCGAAACTGCCGATCTTCGGAAAACAGAATTCTTATTTTTGTTAACAGTGACATATTTTTTATTTAAACAATGAATTGTTATGGATGCGAATTAAGAGCTAAATTGATCCTAAACCAATTAAGCGTGTGCTTAAAAAACTACTAGCTGCTGGCTATTTGCTTTACTTTAAAGCGATAGTAGATTCCCCTACTTTAATCCCAAAAGGAAATTTAAAATGCCTGGTAATTATGGTATAGAAATATCCGGTATGCCACTTTTTACGTGCTTTTGTACGTCGCCAGTTGGCTTGATGATAAGGAGGTGCGAACCGAATAAATTCGGGCATAAACTTTAGCGCAAATCGTAAAAATCTGACAAACCGATTGATCCACTTTTTTTCAGCGTAAGACGGTAGTAGTTGGTATTCTTGCGCAAATTTTTCGGGTAGAAATACGGCAGCCATGGCTCGAAAAATCCGGTTACTACCGTAGGGTGGATCCAGGATGATTTTTGACAATCGCATATTGGTTGGCGTCACCTGAAGTGTATTGCTTTCCAACATGATTTGGTAATACTTTTCAAAGGCAGTCAGGTCATCCGGATACACTTCGGCAGGAATTCCCATGAGGGTAGCGATGATTTTAGACTCCTCGAAAAATTGCGCTTTTTCCGAGCGGGGCAGTGGTCCGTGAACCAGCTCGGTGATACGCAAGCTGGTTTCTACAAGCGTCGCCAACACCCAGGTGAGCAGCTCCGGATCGCGGGCGCAAAATTTTTCTACCTGCCACCAACCGTCTGTCTTTTTACCGATATTGCCACGGATCATTCCATGCATCTGGAAAAGGCGTCGCGCAGTGTTAAGGGCCAGTTCTTCTGAACCAAAATAAAAACCAGCCATTGCATTAAAAGTCCGGTGTGCCCGATATAAATATTCTTCGTGGAAATTGCTAAACTTTCGGACACCTTCTGCGATGGCAGGATGCGCAATCTGCAGGAGCAAAGCACTAATGCCTCCAAGTAACATGGTCGGTTCCCGATATATTTTCCAGGTCATACTGTCCGGGCCAAAAAAGCCGGCTTCACCTACTTTTGGTAGTTGTGCCAATTGTGCCTCAAAGGCCGCTGTGGCCTGAACAGATTCCTGCTTTTCGGCTTCGGTAAGCCGGATGGAATTAAAAGCTGATTTATTCATATTACAAATTTATTTTAGTAAAGTACTTTGAAAAACAAAGCTGTTGCGCAAAAAAAGAGGAAGGATAGAATCGTCATTTATTTTGTCAACATACCTATTGATAGTGCCTCATCCCGTAAATCCATAGCAATCTATGCTTGTTATTTACTTACGGGATGAGGCACTAGATCTTAATTCTAAAAGGGTAACAAGTCTGATTTTAAAACTATTTACTCTGTCGAATAATTTCTTCGAGTGCATCCAGATGATCGGTAAAAGCCTTTCTGCCTATCTCGGTAACTGCGTAAGAAGTCTTGGGTTTTCGGCCAATAAATTCTTTTTTGATTTTAATAAAATCGTTGCTTTCCAGTTTTTTTAGATGACTGGCGAGCGTACCATCCTGTAGACCCAGCATTTCTTTAAATGTTGTAAATTCTACCCAATCGTTTACCACCAGCATAGACATAATACCCAGCCGCGTCCGGTGATCAAACTCCTTTTTTATTTTAGTAAAAATATTTTTCACTGCTCGTATTTATAATACATAATCAGCCCGTAGACAATATGTAAAACTCCAAAACCAAATGCCCAAAATTCTAATCCATATCCTAAAAAAAACAGTGCAAAAAGCCCAAGAATGATTTCTAAAATACCCAAATAGCGGATATCGTTTAAAGTGTATTTGCTCGCATTGAGACAGGCCAGTCCATAAAAAACCAAAGTGGTTGGAGCAACCAATCCAAATAGGTTATGATAAAGCAAACCTAAGCAAAATATTCCACCGGCAACCAATGGAATGGCCATATTTATCAATAACCGCCTTGAGGAGGCATCCCACATTTTTAACCCTTTCTTGCGTGCTTTACGGGTCGTAAAAAAAATGCCGCTACCAAGCGCCAAAATCAATACGATGGCAGCATCTACCAGAAAGAAAGTAAGATAATGGACCCCGCCCTGCGAAATCGTCTCCGCCGTAATGTAATAGGCCTTTTGACCGGCAAACGGCGTAATCCCCAAATACCAGTAGACGGCAGCGGCACCCATCAGCGCAAAAATACCTGCTGCCACACCGGATAATCCACTCAGAGAAATAAAACGGGAAGACTGCTCCATGAGCGACCTTATTTCCGTTAGTGTTTCGAGATGATGTTTTTGTTGATCCATTACTATATGCCAATTAGTGATAAATTTAGTTTTTATAAAGTACTTTGAAAATCAAAGTTAAAACTAAAATGAATAGTATGCAAGGTTTATTAGCGTTTATTTTAAAGCAGCCCTGATAAGTTTTACTATTTCAGTAATTTTACGAACCTTCCAGCGTTGAATACTGAAAGTGGGAGTGTTCATTTAACGGTGTCTAGTGCTTGGGGCACTAGTGGTTCGGGTACTAAGGATCATTAAAAGAATAACTTATAACATTTGGCTGTTTAATTGGCTGCTACTCTTCCCCGCCTGACGATTGTCAGATCGGGCAGGGTTGGTGAAAAACTCATTATGCTACGGCATAAATCGCATTTCACCGCCTCGATTAACAGCCAATTAACCGACCCAAACCTTTATAACTTATTTTTTAAACGATCCTAAATTAGTATGTATTTCAAATTGGTATTTTTTTTCTAGACATTAATAACCGTTGATCAACTATATGAATAATTCATAGTTATCAATTGATCCAAAGACATTTTTTTTTATGATTAAAAATATCATTTTCATTTTACTGATTGGTGTTGTTTGTATTAACACCTTATCTGCACAACGCTACCGGACAGCGGCGGGACTACGGCTGGGTAGTCCGTTTGGCTTAACGGTACAGCAGGTTTTATGGGGTCAAAATACGCTGGAAGGCATCTTGACTTTCCATCCCAAAGAAAACGAATCCGCGTTGACACTCTTATTTGAAAACCACCGAAAAATTTTGGCAAAAAGATTTAACTATTACATCGGCGCTGGTCCACACATCGGCTGGATTGACGATCGGGAAGGGTTTGACAATCCTTATGGGGTCACCTTTATTGGCGGGATAGAATTTGGTATGAAAAAAACTATTTTATCCTGGGATTATAAACCAGCTATCAATCTCTCCGGTGGTCGAAATACAATTTACCACCAAACCGGAATTAGTCTTCGCTTTATTATTGTTAAGAGAAAAAAGAAAAAAATCAACTGGAAATTCTGGCAAAGGCGCGATAAGAAAAAGAAGAAAAAACGGTAACTTACCAGCTACTTTATCTTCAATATCAATTTTAAAAAAAGTATGAGAAAGTCTTACGGAAATACGTGGTGGGGAAAACAGTGGCTGAATGCGTTAAACCAAATTGATTTTTCTAATCGACTACCCCGTGGTCGTACTTATGCCAATAAAGGACTGGCGCGCGATATTGAAATCAACGGAAACAATATTTCTGCCAACGTACAGGGCAGCCGACCGCGTCCCTACAAAGTTTCGTTTACCGTTCCTTCTTTTTCTGATAAAGAAAAAGCAAAAACTGTGGAAGCAGTGATTGAAAATCCCATGCACCTTTCTTCCCTGCTAAATCGAAAATTGCCACCAGCTCTTATGGAACTTTGCGCCAGCAAAGGCGTCGCCCTTTTTCCGTCTTCCTGGAATGATCTCGAAGGAAGTTGTTCCTGTCCCGACTGGGCTGTTCCCTGCAAACATATGGCCTCCGTCCTCTATCTGATTGCCAATGAAATCGATCAAAATCCTTTTCTGGTTTTTGAATTACATCAATTTGATTTGTTCGCAGCGCTCCAAAAAGCAGGCTATACGACTCAGGAACATCAGGATATTCGCATTCTTTCCCTGCCACGACTCTGGGAAGATTTGACGGATGGAGAACGGGTTGCAAAACAACCAGTACTTAACCTGGATCAGATAGATTTTTCCGTTATTCCTCCGCTACAAGAAGATTTGATGACGATTCTTTCTGGTAAACCCGTCTTTTTCCCGGCGGGTGATTTTAAAAAAATACTGTCCGAAAATTATAGTCGGCTTTCTAAAGGATTACTAAAAAAGAAAGCTTCTGAATCCCCTTCCACTGCCCTGGATATTCAAAAAGATTCGATTGAGGATCTGGAAATTATTCTTTCTGAGAAGAGTGATTTTATGGATGTTAGTTTTCGGAATAAAAATGATCAGGTCTTATTTAATTTTGACAAGGTAGATACGCTAACAGACTGGTTGGACGATTTGTCTTTTTTACGAATTAAACAATACGCACCCGCATTACGTGGTCTGTGGATTGCGTGGCTGTACGCTCGACAGCTAGCCAAGCAGGGAGCAATGGTTCCACAACTACTGGTTGATGGAAAAAGGCAGTATTTTGTCCGTTGGGTTCCCGCTTTATTAAATCCGGTGGTAAGGAATCTCCACGATTTGGTAGGGGCACTCGTTCCCGAAAATATATTATTTTATAAAGTTGGAACAAAAATAAAGCAGCCGATTACTGCTGATTTTTTTACCGCATTGGTCGGTATTTTTTTAACACATTTGGTAACAAAGCACGCGAATATAAAAGATCGTTTTTGGCCGGTAGAAGTAGTACAACTGTTTTTTAATCAAAAATCAGAACCATTCAATGATTACGAAACCAAAGACTATCCGGTAGCTATTCAGTTGTGGCTGAATAAATTTTATATCGTTGAAAAAGATTTTGTTCCGGTTATAAAAGTAGATGATTCCGAAGAAGGGTTTGCGGTAGAAATAGCTTTTGAAGACAAACGAAAAAAGACCCGCCCGGTATTTGGTCTTAAATCATTATTGGAAAAAAAACAATACGCTGATATCCGAATGGATGCGCTACGAGATCTGGCGATGCTCTCCGAATATTTTCCGGGTATTGGTGATTTGGTCAAACTCAAAGGAAAAGTTCCGCTGCTTTTTGATGAGATAGAATTTGTGGATATCCTTTTTAAAATTCTACCAACGATCCGGTTGTTTGGAATTAAAGTTGTATTACCGAAAGCTTTGCGAAAAATAATCAAACCTCAATTATCCATGAGTGTTTCTGCGGGAAGTTCAGGAACGGTTAAGAAAAAATCAGTCGTTAATCTAGAGGAACTGCTCAATTTTGACTGGCGAATTGCTTTGGGAGACACTACTGTTTCGCGGACGGAATTTTTAAAAATGATTAAGCAATTTAAAGGAATTGTACGTTACCAGAATGCGTACCTCTTTTTTGACGAAGCGGAAATTGCCAAGCTAATTCATGCACTCGAAAACCCACCTGAACTGAACGGACAGGAACTGTTACAAATAGCACTGGCCGACGAATACAAAGGTGCCAGTATTGAACTAACACCGGAACTTCGCCAGCTGATGGATGAACTACTGAGCGAGGATGCGATAGCACCACCGATTAGTCTGGAAGCTACTTTGCGTCCCTACCAACAGCGTGGGTACGAATGGCTATATAAAAATACACGGCTGGGGTTTGGAAGTTTGCTAGCCGACGATATGGGACTTGGTAAGACACTTCAAGTCATTACCACGTTACTCAAACTAAAAGAAGAGGGTAGGCTGGATGAGCAAAAAGCACTCGTGGTAGTACCTACCACTTTACTGACCAACTGGGATAAGGAAATTAAAAAATTTGGACCGGAGTTAATTACGCATATCTATCACGGATCCAATCGTAAACTTGCACCTATTGCAGATGCAGATGTATTGTTGACGACTTACGGTGTGGCGCGTGGGGAAGTTGCTAAGCTTCAAAAGTACAACTGGCTGATCATGGTGATCGACGAAGCTCAGAATATTAAAAATCCAGCAACAGCACAAACCAAGGCCATCAAAAAAATTAAAGTTCCCATCAAAGTAGCGATGAGTGGAACACCGGTAGAGAACAGGATGAGTGAGTACTGGAGTGTTTTTGATTTTGCAAATAAGGGCTATTTAGGTACCTTAAAAAAGTTTAAAGACGAATATGCAAAACCGATCGAAGCCGATCGTGATTTAACGAAGTTGGAAAAGTTTAAAAAGATCACGGCACCGTTTATTATGCGGCGGGTAAAATCTGATAAATCTATTATAAAAGATTTGCCAGAAAAAATTGAGCAAGATCAATTTTGTAAGCTCACCCCGGAGCAGGCGGCGATCTATCAAAACGTGGTAGACAAAACGATGAAGCGGGTAGAAGCGGCCGAAGGATCAGAACGAAAAGGCTTGGTATTGATGTTGATTACGGCGCTTAAACAAATTTGTAATCATCCTTATCAGTATTTGAAAAAGGGAGATAAATCGGCTAATCTATCGGGTAAAACAATGTTGTTGTTTCAGTTATTACAACAGATTTTAGATAACGGAGAGAAGACACTGATCTTTACACAATATCAGCAGATGGGTGTTTTATTACAGGAATTGCTGGCCGATAATTTTGCGTTGAATGCTCCTTTTCTACACGGTGGGATAAGTCGAAAGGGTAGGGATGCGATGGTGGAAGATTTTCAGAACAATCGGTCAACGCGGGTGATGATCCTTTCTTTAAAAGCAGGTGGAACAGGACTTAATCTAACGGAGGCCAGTAATGTGATCCATTACGATCTCTGGTGGAACCCTGCGGTGGAAGCACAGGCAACGGATCGGGCGTACCGGATCGGGCAAAAACGAAATGTGATGGTACACCGTTTTATTACCCAACAAACATTCGAAGAAAAAATAAATGAATTACTTATGTCCAAGAAAGAGCTGGCTAATTTGACGGTAGCAAACGGGGAGAAGTGGATTGGTAATTACGATAATGAAGAACTACGGGAATTGGTCCGGTTGAGGTAGATGTAAAAAAAACAAATTGAACAAATCTAAATATGGTACGTTTTAGGAAAAATATTAAACTTTAAATCTTAAAATAAATCATATGCTTTTTTCTGCAAACAAAATACTAATTATTTTTTCATTTCTGTTACTATCCGGGACTGGTTTTTCACAAGATGTAGTTTCTACTTATAACAAACCAATAACTGCCGCCTCGGCCGATGAAGACCTGGCTGCCTTTATTGCGCAATTTGAAACTTCAAATGTCGGCAATCTGCATCTATATGCTAAGTCCACCAAGGAGCCTGTGGCTGATTATTATTATCAAGGTTCGGAACTGGGCTCAGGTTTTGATAAATACCTTACGGCTGATTTGAGGGCTGCGTCAAATGTGAATGCGGTATTAGCTATTCGATATAACGATCAAAATAATTTATTCATCATTAACCAGGACAATCAGTACGCTGCCAATAAACTTTCTTTATACCGTATGGACGGAACCCAGCTAAAATTAATTCAGGATCTCTCGTTTCTGAAAAAATCCTGGACCGGGAATTATCGACAGCGAGATACCTGGATACAGGATGTAGATGGTGATACCTTATTGGATTTGATCCAGAAAGAGAGAAAGATAAATAGAAGCGGAAAATCTAAAAAGGTGAAAACGAAAATCTATTTACAACAGCGGGATGGAACATTTGAATTGAGTAATAATACAAATGTTAATTCTGATAATTATATTTTTGAGAATGTAAAATAGCGCAATACTTTTTTAATTTCTTATTTCCGAGAGACACGATTCTGCAAAAGAATCGTGTCTTTTTTTATGCCATGTATTTTGTTTTAAACACCTTTTATTTGTCAGCAATAAGGAAAGTATGGGAGCAGAAGCAGCCAAATGTTATAACTTATTTTTTAAACGATCCTTAGTGAAGTAAAACGTTGGGTAGTTGTCAAATTGCCGGTGTCAAATGCCGCTGGTTTATTGTTAGCAAAGGCTGCCAACGAAGAACAAGCTTCGCGGATTGGTAATCAAACGGGGAGCGTGTTTTCCTCTTTTTGTACACAGATGATTTTGATCGGGATCACAAAAATTTACTAGAGCGTCAGATCGAAATTCTGCGTTTACCAGTAATAGAAAGTTGCGAAAAAGTATTAGTGTTCGCAGATTTGTACGGAAACTTATGGGACTTGATTGATGAACCGAGAACGGGTAGTTTTTAAGTAATGGGAAGCGTAAACAGGTTTGTCAGATTTGATTGAAACACTCCCGAATTAGCAGATTCCTAAAGAAGATATATTACGTGTTCTAGATTAATGAAAAAGCAGCTTTTCGGAATTTCCGAAAAACTGCTTTTTATGATAAATGCTAATAAAGATTATTGATTTAATTTGTTACTAAAAACTATCAATCCAGTCTTTAAATTGTTCTTTGGTTTTACCGGTAGCTTTTTGTAGACGACCCATTAACTGATCTTCCTGGCCTTCCTCATACATAAGGTCATTGTCCGTTAATTCGGCATACTCTTCTTTTAGTTTGCCTTTCATCTCATTCCAGTTACCTTTTATTTTATCTGCTAATGCACTCATGATAATTTTGTTTTATAGTTAAAAAATATAAATTTACTAATTGTATGCAGTGTTTTAATTAAATAATCTTATAGAGAATTATCTAATTCTTTTTCCATATTCTCCATTCTTGTTTTGACATCTCTTTCAAAATCGTTCCATCCATCAGACATCTGCTTACCGACATTCTCTAAATCACGATCCAGATTTTTTATATTGTTTTCCAATTTGGTAACTTGCATTTTATATCTTGCTTTTGCATCATCAGAAGCATCTGCCATTTTAGTACGAACCTCTTCTAATTCCTCGTTTACATCTTTTCGTGCATCTTCGAGTTCTTCTTTTAGCGTATTACGATCAGATTCGAATGAATCGCTAATGTCATCAGAAACTTCTTCCATTTTGTCTTCTGCTTTTTCAGCAGCTGTTTTTTCCTGACAAGAAGTAAAAGCAAATAATGTAAATACTATAGAACCAAAAATTATTAATAGATTCTTCATGGTTATTTAAATTTTAGGAGTTAAAAAAATAAAGTGTTTCTTTCGTAGTTTCGATATTAGAAAGGATTAGGGATTAGAATGTTCATGTTTTCTTTCAAGGAATTATATTGTTTAAGAAAATAGGCTAATCACAAATTCATGTAATTAGCCTATTTTTTAATTTGATAAAGGTGTTATAATATTTAGATCGCTGGCTTTTTTTCTACCGCTCCCGTTTTAATTTCCCGGTCATTATAGTTTTTCAATTCTACAATATCACCTGGCATATAGAATCCGGCATTTTCCAGATTGAGCATGGCCTCTTTAATGGCTCTCGTCCGAATGGCAGTACCGGAAAATTTTGGATCAAATGTATTCAGCCAATATTGAACGGTTAGATTATAAGAACTGGAATTAAGATCACCAATGTGTACCGAGGGTGCCCGCTCGCCGCCGAGTACACCTCCGATTCCGGCGATGGTTTCTTTAAGAATAGAAATGGCTTTGTCAGTATCCGATCCATAATCAAGACCTAGATTAAATTCATGGCGCATAAATCCATCAATGGTATAATTAATTACTGGATTTTTTATCACATTGGCATTCGGAATATAAATATCTTTTCCATCAAAAGATTTAATCTGGGTGTTGCGAATATTTAGCGCGACTACCTTTCCTACAATACCATCAAGCTCTACCGTATCTCCTACTCGAAAAGGGCGATTGAATGCTAAAATAATTCCCGATAAAAAATTCTCTCCAATATCTTTAAATGCAAATCCAATCACTACCGCACTGACGCTGGCTCCGGTCAGTAAACCACCAGCTACTCCAGCCAGGCCAATGATATTCATGACCACCATTAATGCAAAAATAACGATGATGATCTTTATTATTCTACTCAAAAAAGCGGCCAATAACGGATCATCCATTCGGTGGGTGAGTCTCCGATTGGCGAAGTTGCGTGTTTTATTTGCAATAAATAACAGAACATAAAAACTGATGATCGCCAGGATCAGTTTAGGCAAAAGTACTACCAGGTTATCGTAATAACTTTGTAAATTTACCCATAAGTCGTTGAGAAATTCGTTGATCATTTTTTTGAATTTAAAGGGGAGGAACTATTTTTATTTAGCCTGATTTTAGCGTTTGCCTAAAAAGGAAAAAGAACTAAAATTACTGGGGGATGGAAAGTTCGAAAGTTGTGCCTTCTCCAAGCGTAGATTTCACTGAAACTTTACCTTTCATTTCAGTAACCAGATTTTTGACAATAGAGAGTCCAACACCTGAACTGCTGCTATTCCTGGTTCCCCCCTTATTTACTACAAAAAAGAGCGCAAAAATACTTTCGATCTTGTCTTCCGGAATTCCTTTGCCATTGTCCGAAATCTGGAAATTGTGATAACCGTCATCTGCTGAGTATATGATTTTTATCCAACCTTTTTCTTTGTCATTATATTTGATGGCATTATTGATGAGATTGCTAAATATTTGACGAAAGGCTGCTTTGGAGCCATTGATAGTCGGGAGATTATCAGGAATGGAGATGGAAAAATGAGCAGGTACGGTTTCTTGCTGAAGAATTTTTTTAAGAAAACTATTTAGTTCAATTTCTTCGGTCAACACATCAATATAATAGGTAGCCTGTGAGTAATTTAAAATGCCATTAACGTAAGAGATAGCATCGCTAGCGGTTTCGTTAATAAGATGAAGATATTTTTTTTCCTTATCATTCATCTTTTCCCCGGACATTTCGTTGATGGCTTCCGCAAGGTGTTTTACGTTTCGCAATGGTGCTTTTAGATCGTGCGAAATAATATAATCGAATTCCTTCAGCTGCTTGTTGGTTCGAAGTAAATCCGCTTTACTGGATTCTAATTCTCTGACTGTTTTTCTGAGTTCTAAAAGACGGGTGACCTGTTGTCCTAAAATTTTTAATGTTTCTAATTGGGCAGTACTCAGTTTATTTTCTTTGACATCTAATACGCAAATACTACCTAGTGGAAAGCCAGTTTTGCTGACCAATTGAATACCCGCGTAGAATCGTACATGGTGCTCGCCCGTTACAAGTGGATTGCTCGCAAAGCGCGGGTCTTTACTTGCATCATTGACTACGAGTGGTTCTTGTGGATTGATCATTCCATGGGCGCAGAAGGTAAACGCTCTTTTATTTTCTGTTAATTCTACCCCAATTTTAGATTTGAACCATTGCCGCTCCGATCCCATAAAAGTGATTAAGGCGACGGGCGTCTGGCAGATTTCAGAAGCAATTTTTGTTAAATTATCATAATCATTTTCGGGCAGAGAATCCATAATATTATATGATTCCAGGTCGGATAACCTTTTGTCCTCATCTGTAGGGATAGGGGGGAGTGTCATGGTTAATTTGTTAGGTAACAATTACAGAATACAAAATCAGGATGGATCTTTCAACTCGTTAAGTAATTTTACGAGTTCGTCTTTTTTAGAAAAATCACCAGACGACTTTAGCAGTGCAGTAGCTTTCATTATTTTTAAGCGTTGCTGATTTTGAATTTTACTCAGTTCTTTTTGCATAGTGATCTTGTCAGCTACTTTTTCTATAATATCTTTTAGCCGCTCATGAAGCGTCTTTAATTCGTCTTTGTGAACAAAGCCATCCGCTAATCCAAGCACAACATCTGCTACGGGATCGGCCTGATGTAATCCTCCGGTGACAAAAACAAAAGGAACGAAAGGCTTCGTTTCTTTTACGTACATGAGCGCGTCAAGACCTGTATAATCCGGTAGATTGTAATCTGCCAGGATGAGGTCGGGTAAAAACCAGTCTATTTTTTCCAAAAAGTTTTTTTTATTTTCTGCAATTAGAAATACACTATTTGGCTCATATTTGAGTACTTGTCTTTTGACCAGTATCTGATCTGTTTTTTGATCTTCCAGAATCATGACTTTTAGGGTAGCTACCATAACAAATTTTATTGAAAAGTTTACTGTTTTAATAAAAATATCTAATTCAAGAAACCCAATTTATTTTATCAACATCTAAGGGCAAAATTAGTAAAAAAAAATAATGAGTGCGTGACAAATCTCATTCCTTAACCTATAAAGTTCTGATATGTTATTTTAATTTTTGAAGCAAAAAGAAAGCCTTTTATGAGATCGAGTACTTTTCCGTCTTCAATAATTAAAATAGTCGGAATATTTTTAGTTGTTTAGATAGTCTCTTTTGTCGATACTCAGTTTTTTCATTCTGGAAGTCAATGTCTTATCATTCATTCTAAGCAAGGCTGCCGCACCATCTTGTCCACTGACTTTGCCTTTGCATCTCCGCAAGGCTTCAATAATATGCTCCTTTTGCATTTCTTCCATCGTGTTGAATTTTGTACTTCCGGAACCAGTCTTTCTTCTTTTGGTAAATGAGGCATCAATATTCAGTACTTTTCCTTTAGAAAGAATAACGGACCTTTCAATGATATTTTCCAACTCTCTCACATTGCCGGGAAAGTTATAGGACAGCAGTTTGTTCATTCCTGCCGGAGATATTTCGGTTATTTCTTTGTTTAGTTTTTTACTATATTTGTCTGTAAAGTGTTTCACCAGGATTTTGATATCTTCTCTTCTTTCTCTTAATGGAATATTATAAATCGGAAAAACGTTCAGTCGGTAATATAAGTCTTCTCTAAATTTTCCACTGGCAACTTGTTCCTCCAGGTTTCGGTTGGTAGCAGCAATTACCCGAACATCCAGCGTAATGGTTTTTAAACCTCCTACCCGTTCTATTTCTCCTTCCTGCAAGACCCGAAGAAGCTGCGTTTGTAAATCAAGTGGTAATTCACCGATTTCATCCAGAAAGATCGTTCCTTTTTCCGCTCGTTCAAATTTCCCGATTTTCTGCTGGTAAGCCCCTGTAAAAGCACCCTTTTCGTGACCAAATAGTTCGGACTCAATCAGGTTTTCGGGCAGTGCACCACAGTTTACTTTTATCATTTGGTAATCCGCCCGGTCGCTGAGTTGGTGAACGGCGCGTGCCAATAATTCCTTTCCTGTTCCAGTCTCTCCCAGGATCAGAACGGTGGCATCAGTGTCTGCTACCTGTTCAATCTGACGCATTACTTTTTTATAATTGGGATCCCGGGTGATGATGTTGCTAAAATCGCTTTCCAGCTCTATTTCTTCTTTCAGCATAATATTTTCAGCCTCAGCGGTAGCTTTAAGCTTTTCAATTTCCTTGAGGTATTCCTGAAGCTCGTTTTCTTTTTGTTTACGCTCTGTAATATCTCTCAAGATGGTGGTAGAATATTCCTTCCCATCTACTTCTACCAGATTAATCATCACCTCGGTCACGATACTTTTTTCGTTTTTTAGGACCATTTTCTGTCCTTGTCTTTGTATTGGTTTTCCGGCTTGAAGTTTTTCCCACTCTTTCTTAAAATCTTCCATGGTGCTGTCTGGAAAAAAATCCAGAATGGTCATTTTTTCTAACTCCTTGCGGGTATAGCCAGATTTTTTTACAAATGCACTGTTAAAATAGCGGAAAGTCGCATCTTCTCTCAACCAGTAAATTACATCAATTGACTGATCCAGGCTATGCTTTACCATCGTGAGGAGTTCGTTTCTTTTTTTCTTTTGAGAAAGGTTTCTGGCGAATGTACAGTTTATGTTTTTACCACGAAAATTTAGTCGGTTGGTAGAGGTAGAGACTGAGATCACTTTTCCTTTTTTCGTTATAAAGTTTACGTCTAAATCAACTTCTCCTTTTTCAACAATCTGTTCATCAAAATCATTCCAGCTTACTGCTTGTATGTCTTGATTAATGAGGATAGAAAAGTGCTTGCCAAGTAATTCTGAACTAGCATATCCCAGTGTTTTACAAAGCTTATTATTGACGTAAGCAATCTTCTGATCCCTTTCGTTTATCCAAAGAATCATATCCCGGGCGTGATCGAGACAAAATTTTGTGAAGTACATTTCATCCGTTCGTTTGGCAACTTTGGCTACGTTTTGAATGGTTGCATAAATTTTTACAGTCTGCCCATCTACATGGACTGGAGTGATCCTGTAATTAAAAGCTTCGTATTTTCCTCTTATTAAATAGGACAACTCCTGTTCAGTTGATTCACCTGATGCAGTAGCTCGTTCGTGATTTTTTATATATTGAGGCAAATCTTCTTTTGCAATTCGATTCCGAAAAACTGCTCTCGTTTCTTCGATCTTAATGTCTTGCGTTTTGGGTATATCTAATAGTCGGAAAAATTCATCGGTAATAATGAGTTCGTTTGTTACTAGATCCAGCTCGTACGCACCTACTCCGGCTACTTGAGCCGTCATGTTCAGCAAATCCTCAAACCTGTTGTTCTCTCCTCCACCTTTTTGTGGTGTAGTTTCATTTAGCGCCATACAAATCACCTGACCTTCTGCTTCCAGTAGCATCATTCGCATCGTAACGGGAAAGATCGCATCATCGGCGGTGATCTGTTCCGTATCAATAGTAATCTGACTTTCCTCAATCAGTCTTTTCCAAAGCCTTTTCCAGGATAATAAGGAGGTAGATGGATTAACTTCAAAGACAGTCCTGGGTTCAAATTTGAGAAAGTCGTAACCCAACTGACTGGCAAGTGCTTCGTTGACCGCCAGAATATGTCCTTCCTGATTAAGCCACAGGATACCATTGGGAGAAAGGCTGGCCGTTTTGACCAATAATTTCAGCGTCATATTAAGTAAGTCAGTGTTCTTCTTCATTTATTTGTTAGTGTCCTGTAAAGATAAAATATTTTTCTGAAATATAATCATTTTTCTGAAATATCAGAAAAGTGTTATGCGAATAAAATTTGTAACTCACTGGTTGTCAGATACTTAAAAAGTTGGCACGCGGTTTGAATAAAGAGTTAGTACAGGATGGAAAATAAAATTAAGTTTTATTAAATATCATCTCTACTACCTAGAATTTTAAAAACGATAATTATGACAAACTCAATCGCATTTACAACTACGACAAACAGAACTAACCAAGAGGCAGATATGTTTCTGGTAACTGCTAACCTAATTAAAACCGTAGCACATAATCAGGTTAAAATTGAGAAAAGTCTTCACCAATTATTATTGATCAGTAGATCAAGCGAAGAATCTTCTATTGAGAGAAAAGCTGAAAAATATCTTAAGAGACAGAATAAATTGGCAGAAATTGCTGCTGAATTAAAAAACAGGATGATTGCCCAAATAGCTACCGGTACCATGACAAACGAACTGGAAGCTCGATTTATTCAAGAAGTGGATATTTTGAACTGGATGCATTTTGAAGTTGCCAAATCGTATACTTCTTTTATCAATCAAAATTTTGAGGCGCGTATCATCAGTCTGCTAAGACCGATCGCAGCGTAATTTACAATTAGAATAAAAACCATGTGGGTTGTGAAAACCCCAATAATCATTTATATAACTTACTCCTAGAAAATAATAGAATTATGACAAATGCCACTTATAATGCAGAAGTAAAAAAAATAGAATCCTTGTTAATCGGATTTGCAATGAAGCTAACGCGCAACAAAGAAAATGCAAAGGATTTAATGCAGGAAACGCTGATGCGTAGCTTTGCCAGCCGAACACGCTTTAAAGAAGGAACAAATTTTAAAGCCTGGGTTACTACAATTATGTATAATTCTTATGTTAATCACTACCGCAGAGCTAAAACAAAAAATGCGGTGATCAAACCGATTGAAGATTTATCTTATTTACCCGGAAATCTAAGTAACGAAATGAGTGGAGAAAAAATCATCCTCTTGAAAGAACTCAAAGGAATGGTCAACAACCTTAGTGATACGTACAAAATTCCATTTAAAATGTATACCGAGGGTTATCACTATAATGAAATTGCTGAAAAAATGGATCTTCCAATGGGTACCGTAAAGAGTCGTATTTTTTATGCGCGTAAAAAACTGTCTGGTATGGTTAGTAGCCGTTATGATGTGTCTACTTTAATGGCTGCTTAAAAATAATATAAGTTATTCTTTTAATGATCCTTGGGAATGGAATCGAAAAACTAAATGTTTTTCGGTTCCATTTTTTTAGGAAGATTGTTTCGGTGAAGTTGGTCGCCAGTAATATGAAAAAAGCCATTGATTCAAGATCAATGGCTTTTTTGGACCGTTTCCGGTATTGTTTTGATGCAAATTTTATGCTGCTTTGGTCACCAGATGTTTTACTACTGAAAAAACCATCAGTATCAAAAAGATATAAAATAATACCTGAGCTATTGATGCTGCACCTCCGGCGATACCACCGAATCCAAGTATTCCTGCCACAACGGCGACGATAAAGAAAATAATTGCGTAACGTAACATATGTTTTGGTTTTGTTAGTTATCTTATATAAAATAACTAAGGTTAAAAGTTAAGATGTATATCTTGTTCGTTTTCAAATGTATAACGGTAAGCAGTAGTCTATGTTCAGTCGATATTACTTATTTTTCAGAGAATATGCATCACTGGTAAAAGAGAATCCTTTGTTGCCGTTTTGACCAATCATGATTGCTTGAATTAAAGGCTTTATGTTTTTACTTTTTGCCTGGAGTGCCACAATAAAGTTGGCACCCGACCCACCGGTATCATCTTCTCTTTCCACAACATAGTTAATGGAAGCCATCGGAGGTAAGCTAATGGGACCATCAATATATTTACGAACCAAATCGCCTTCTGTGTTATAATAATCGATGATAGAAATGTATAGAGAGTCGGTAAAACTGGTATTGCGAATACTAAGGGTAGCTGCCAATAAATTTCTCAAGTTGGAAGCATCGGTATAAATATCAGAATAAATAGGAACATACATCGTATCCGAATAAACGATTTCGTCCCGATTAATGGGCGTCGTCATTTCTAGGGTTTTGAGTTCGTCCTCTCCTTCCTGATTGATGTTTGGATTGTGATTCAGGCAAGCGCTGAAGTATAATAGTGCTAGTAAAGCAACGAGTGGAAAAATCTTGTTCCTCATAATTAAATCTTTTTCTTTAGAAATTTTTCAGGAATGGCGATTAAATAAATGCAGATTCCAGGCGAACTATTTTTTGCCAATCAGGGACCTAAAATGGGCACAGCATAATAACCATTTTATGTACGCAGCGTGGCGGAAAAAGAGAAAGTATAGAATCGTCGTTTATTTTATCAACATTTCTAAGGATAAGCTTAATTCGCATAAGTTATTATCGACAGGGAGAAAAATACTTATTTTTTTCTAGGTATGATCTTTACTTTATTAATAAAATCCATGAGGTTGAGATCGTAATAAGTTCCGTAAGTAGAAATATTTAACCCTTTGGTTCCGTCACTGAGTTCCATGACAAAAAGAAGAATGGTGTCATTAGGAGAATCCGTGCTTTTAAAACGATGATGTTCTACAATCTTCACTTCTTCAGCAGTATATATTTTTTTACTTTTGAGGCATTGCAGACCTTTTTCCGTCGAATAAAAAGAATGTGTATAGCCACGTTTCATTAAATCGCTAGTCGCTTCCTCTAATCTATTGTATCTGTTAATTTGCATATTATGGGCTTTTTCCTCGGCACTAAAAACTGGGCATATTGATCAAGGTAGGAACAAGGCACTGCCTTGTTCCTGCGTTGATCTGTCAACTTAACCTTCTCTGCCGTCTTTTTTGATTTTTTCAAATACTTTAGAGGACAATACCTATTCGTTAGAAGGACCGATTAACCGATCACCAATCATTTGTTCTTAATTTCTTGAAAAAAATTAACAATTTGAAACACATAATAATTTAGTACCCGAATCACCATTCCTTATTCAAAATTCGTAATTGGATATTCATGATTCAACACTCTTTTAGCAAGGTAGAACAACCATGCTAAAATACCAGAACTGGACTTTTTGATTTTAAAATCAAATGCTCCGTATTATAATCTCCAAATACCCGTTCGAAAAAAGAGCGATCCTTGTGTTCAAAAGTCAACCAATCGGCTGCTGTTTGAATTAATATTTCTTCAATAGCCTCCGCAGCACCTTCAGTAAATACCCGCTGAAAAGTAAAATCAGTACAGTTAAGAGAAGTACATAGGCTGGTAACTATTTGTTGATGTTTTTCGTCAGCCGCCTCGTTTTCGTTGTTTACAATTGTTATGACCGATATTTTTGCTTTAAATATAGCAGCCAACTCAATCAGATAGCGCATGTTTTCTATGTTTTCGCTATCCTTATCCATCAGATAAAGTATATTCCGAATCGGTTTCCACGAAAATCCTTTTGGTACGATTAGGGTAGGAACGGTGGTGCTTTCAGCCAGTCGGGTCTCGTGTGTACCAAACCATTCGTGCATCGTAGTTAGTTCACTAGAACCTTCGATTACCATTAGATAGGGATTTTTCTTTTTCGTCTCATCAATGACAGTTGGTTCCTTAAATCCGGTGGACGTATCTGCGTAAATATTGGGATGGATTACTTTCAATTTGGCCACCAAATCTTCTAAATCCCGCTTGGCTTTGTCTTTCAAATCCTGAATCTGCAGAGATACCGTATTTTGTAAAATACTACCATCAATGATCACAGGAGGCGTACTAACCGGAACTTTTACTACCCCAAATAAATAAACATATCGGTCCAGTTGTTTGGCGAGTTTTGTACCGTATATAGTAGCTTGATTAAGCTTAAAATCTTCAAGTGCTATAAAAACTTCCTTTTTCATAATTATATATTTATCATAGAAAGCATACAGGACCGAGATGTTCAACATTTTTAACGCATTCCTTAAGCAGAACACTCAAAAAAAGTGCGAATATTCAAACCTTACTGGACAATCTTAAAAGTAAAAAATCATTTGAATAAGCAACAATTTGTTTTTTATTTCTCTGTTAATTTTGTATATTTGTCGATGGATTTAAATAGCGTTTAAATTTCTGGATTTTACTTAATCCCAAAGATGGAAGCCCTGTAAAATTGAAAAAATATTATTTGAGTCCCATACAAATTTTCTGCACATAAATTCTATTGAACATTCGATATTGATATTTTTTTAACAGAGGGTAACAAGACTAATAGGTAATTAGTAGTTATTCCGGTTTAGCCCTTAATTCGCATATTATATATACTATTACCAATGAGCAAAGATAAAGGTTCCCGAAAAAAAGATAAACTCATCACTCCTGGCCGAGCTGTCACCGAAGAAGGGAATATTTCCTTAAGTGGAATGTATCAGGATTATTTTCTGGATTACGCTTCTTACGTAATTCTGGAACGTGCTGTACCTTCGATTGAGGACGGATTGAAACCAGTACAGCGTCGTATCTTGCACGCCCTCAGAAAAATGGACGATGGTCGCTACCACAAGGTCGCCAACGTGATCGGGCAAACCATGCAATATCACCCACACGGAGATGCTGCGATCGGAGATGCACTGGTCAATCTGGGACAGAAGGACTTACTAATTGATCCGCAAGGAAACTGGGGTGATCAACGAACCGGCGATCGAGCCGCTGCACCTCGATATATCGAGGCGCGTTTAACAAAGTTTGCTTTGGAGGTCGCCTTTAATCCACAAACCACCGAATGGCAATATTCTTACGATGGTCGTAATCAGGAACCGATCAACCTACCCATGAAATTTCCGCTTGTACTTGCGCAGGGCGTAGAGGGAATTGCGGTAGGATTGTCCACGAAGATTATGCCCCACAACTTTATTGAACTCATTCGGGCTTCTATTAAAATATTACAAAACAAACCTTTTAGAATTTTACCTGATTTTCAGACGGGTGGACTCATTGACGTCAGTGAATACAACCTCGGTAAACGTGGTGGAAAAATTAAAGTAAGGGCCAGAATTGAACAAAAAGATAAAAATACTTTGTTGGTAAAAGACCTGCCCTACAATGTTACGACCAGCAATCTAATCGACAGCATTATCAAGGCCAATGATAAAGGTAAAATTAAAATTAAAAAAGTAATTGATAATACGGCCAAAGATGTGGAAGTTCAAATCGATCTGGCGACGGGTATTTCTCCGCAAGTGACGATTGATGCTTTATATGCTTTTACCAATTGTGAAGTTTCTATCTCACCCAATGCTTGTGTCATCATTGATGATAAACCACACTTTCTTTCGGTCAACGATATTCTAAAGGTCTGCACTGAAAGAACCAAAGCGCTCCTCAAACTAGAATTGGAAATTAAATTATCCGAACTACAGGAGAAGTGGCACTTTGCGAGTCTGGAAAAGATATTTATTCAGAATAGAATCTATCGCGAAATTGAAGAGTGTGAATCCTGGGAGGAAGTACTCAAGGTAATTGCCAGGGAGCTTAAAAAGTACATCATTACGCCGGAAGATGGAAAGGCGAAAAGAGGGGAGAAGCGCGTAAAATTATTAAGAGATATTACCGAAGAGGATATTACCCGGTTAACGGAAATAAAAATTCGCCGCATCTCTAAATACAATGCTTTCAAAGCGGATGAATTGATTTCCCGTCTGGAAGCAGAGATCAAACAAACCAAATACGATCTCAAACATTTGACAGAATTCTCCATTGCTTACTACCAAAATCTGTTGAAAAAATATGGTAAAGGTCGGGAGCGACGCACGGAAATTTCTTCTTTTGAAACAATCAAGGCGCGGGCTGTAGTAGCTAATAACACCAAGCTTTACATTAATCGGAAAGAAGGGTTTATCGGATCCGGACTCAAAAAAGATGAGTTTGTTTGTGATTGTGCCGATATTGATGACATCATTATTTTTCGGAAAGATGGTGTTATGAAAGTGGTTCGAATGGGAACAAAAGTTTTTGTCGGCAAGCATGTATTGCACGTTGCCGTTTGGCGAAAAGGAGACGAACGGATGATCTATAACATGATTTATCTGGATGCTAAAACCGGTAAGTCAATGGCCAAACGTTTTCCTGTTAAAGGAATCACCCGAGAACGAGATTATAATCTGACTAAAGGAGCCAAAGGGTCACGGGTCCATTATTTATCCGCTAACCCTAATGGAGAATCAGAAGTGGTCACTATTGTTTTATCACCAACTGCCAAGGCCCGTAAAAAAGTATTTGATTATTATTTTGAAGAACTGGATATAAAAACTCGTTCGGTCAACGGAAATGCAGTTACACCTTATCCTGTTAAAAAAGTGACACTCAAAGCAGTAGGAAAGTCCACCCTGGGTGCGCAGAAAATATTTATGGACAAAGTCAGTGGTCGCCTCAATACCGAAGAACGTGGCGTCTCTCTCGGCGATTACGATACGGGAGACAAGATTCTCGCAATTTATAAAGATGGTACCTACGAAGTAAACGAGGCAGATTTGACCAAAAAATTTGATACCAAAGAGTTGTTACACATCGGTAAGTTTAGTACAAAATTGGTGGTTAACGCGGTTTATTACGATGGTGGTAAAAAGTGGACAATGGTCAAACGCTTTAATATTGAAACCACTACCGATCATACTAAATACAACTTTATTACCGAACACCGCAGCTCAAAGTTATTCTTCGTTTCTGTCAAACCCAAACCATTGATTCGTTACGACGTAAAAGAAAAATCCGGAAAAGTAGAAAAAGCATTAAACATCGCTGATTTTATTGACGTTAAAGGTTGGAAAGCCCTCGGTAATAAATTAGAAGAAAGTCGGATCATGAATGTTCGGGAAAATACGAAGAAGAAAACGAAGTTAGCACCGGGCGATTCAGTTGATTTTGATGTGGATGATAAAGGTCAGGGTAAAATGTTTTAGGAATCTCTGCGTCTCTTTTGAAATAAAATATACTACACGTTGACAACCAAAGATTACCAAATACTTGCTCCCTCTATTCCGCGTCAGCCGGGGGTATATCGGTTTATCAACAAAGAAGATACGATTCTTTATGTAGGTAAAGCCAAGGATTTGAAAAGCCGGTTGTCTTCTTATTTTGGTCAACGTAAAGATCGGATACGCAAAACCAAAGTGATGGTGAAAAATGCGCAGCGGATTGAATTTACCGTCGTGGACACCGAAGCAGATGCGCTCCTGCTGGAAGCAACGCTGATCAAAAAATACCAACCTCGCTACAACGTCGCACTCAAAGACGGAAAAACCTATACTTACCTGGTTATCAAAAACGAACGCTTTCCGAGAGTCTTTTTAACAAGGCGACTGATCCGGGATGGCTCCACTTATTTTGGTCCTTACACCTCTAAAAATCGGATTAGAATCATTCTGAATCTGATCAAAGAGTTATTTCTTTTACGTACCTGTAAATACAATTTATCACAACAGAATATTGAGGCAGGAAAATTTAAAGTGTGTCTGGAATATCATATAAAAAACTGTTTGGGCCCATGCGAAAATTTAGAGTCGGAAGCAGATTATAATAAAAAAATTGAGCAAATTAAGAATATGCTTAAGGGCAACTTCGCAGCAGTAAAAAATCATTTTAAAGAAGAGATGGCCAGCTTGGCGGAAAATATGGAGTTTGAAAAAGCTGCGCAGATTAAAGATAAGTTAAAAGCCTTTGACAACTATCAGGGCAAATCAACAATGGTGAGCCCGACCCTGAGAGACATTGATGTTTTTTCGATTACGGATGATGAAAAACTGGCTTTTGTAAATTATATCAAAGTACTGAATGGCGTAGTAGTCAATACGTATACACAGGAGTTGGTCAAAAATTTGGATGACGATGTGGTGGAATTACTCGAATATACCATTGTCCAACTGCGGGATAAGTTTGATAGTATTGCTCCAGAAATTGTAGTACCTTTTGATATGACACCTCCAGCGAAAGACATCATCATTACAATTCCTAAAATAGGGGACAAACGAAAATTACTCGATCTATCCGAAAAAAACGGGAAGTACTTTATGTTTCAGCGGAAGAAAGAAGACCTTACCCGGATGAACAAGCAAACGCCCGCCGAACGAATTTTGCGGACCCTAAAAGCAGATTTGCAAATGGATGATCTGCCGTTGCACATTGAATGTTTCGACAACTCTAATATGGGCGGCTCTTTTCCCGTAGCTTCTTGTGTAGTCTTTAAAAATGCCAAACCTTCCAAAAAAGATTATCGTCACTTTAATATCAAAACAGTGGTAGGACCAGATGACTTTGCCTCAATGACCGAAGTCGTTCATCGTCGGTATCGTCGCTTGCTGGATGAGGATCAGCCTCTACCACAGCTTATTATTATTGATGGTGGAAAAGGACAGGTTAGTGCAGCCTTGGAAAGTTTGAAAACTTTAGGATTGGAAAAGAAGATTACGATGATTGGGGTCGCTAAAAGATTGGAAGAAATTTTCTTTCCGGAAGATTCGGTCCCTTTATACATTGACAAAAGATCCGAATCGCTCAAACTTATTCAGCAACTGCGAAACGAAGCGCACCGATTTGCCATCACCTTTCATCGCCTAAAACGTTCTCAAAACTTCACGTCTTCTGAGCTCACCAACATCCCGGGAATCGGAGAAAAAACAGCAGCAAAATTATTGCAAGAATTTGGTTCGGTTAAAAAAATAAAATTGGCCACTCACGCTGATTTAGCGGCAATAGTAGGAACGGGTACCGCAGGGAAAATTACCACTTACTTTAAATAGTAAAAAAATAAGTACAAAAAATAAATATTATACTTAATTATTGGTTTTTTGTGACTAAAGAACACTATCTTTGTCTAAAATATGCGCATTTAAATTTTTTCTCCCCAAAAGGCATAAATACATTTCTACCTAAAATACTTGATTCTTCTTTTACTCAAGTCAGCTATGACCTAAGTAAATAACGTATTCTCCCTCAAACTGAAAGGTACCTTTGTAAATACCATAATATTTTGAAAAATACCTGGTATCATACCTTAGATTAACATAGTTAATCCTGCTCAGGATTTCTACTATTATCAAAATATTATTCAATAACTGACTTATTGCTTTGGCTCTAGGCTAGAACTAAGGCTTATTAAGAACTAACAATTTTATTAATTTTTTAACCACTCAATTTTTTAATTATGAAGAGAATACTTAACATTTTTGCACTTTTTTGCTGTCTATTGCTCTGGCAATCTACAGTCAAAGCTGAAGCAAATCCAGATTTAACTTTTGGAATCAGCCTGAATTGTCCGAGCAACATCACATTACAAGCTGCATCTGGTGCAAATGGGGCTTACGTAAGCTGGAATGTGCCCAACCCTACTACTACCTGCTCAGCTACTCAAACCAATTGTGGGGCCCTTTCTGATAATATTAACGGCTTTACTTACATGGGAACGTACAACGGTAGTAAGTACTGGTGCTCTAGTTCTAGTAACTACACTTGGCACCAGGCAAGAAATCTCGCAAATAGCCAGGGAGGCTTCCTTTTAACAATTTCAAGTAGTGGAGAAAACAGCTACGTTAGAAGTCGATTAATTGCTCCTTATGCCTGGACTGGATACAACGATGCGGCGTACGAGGGCAATTTCGTTTGGGATAGTGGCTCGAGTGCTACTTATACCAACTGGGCGCCAGGCGAACCTAATAACTATAATAACTCCGATTATGTAGTATTGGAAAAAAGTAGCGGTAATTGGAAAGACCGAGAAGGACAGGATTACAATGAAGTTGTAATGGAAAAAAGATGTCCATCTACAGTTACTCCAGGTACCATAACTTTAACTCAAACTGCAGGACTTGCTAATGGTTCTATTTTTCCAATTGGAACAACGCTTATCACTTATCAGGCTACGGATAATTGTGGAAATGCGATTACTTGTTCTTTTTACGTAACTGTCAACTCAGCTCCCGCTCCTTGTGCAAATGCAGGTGGTGATAGCGATGGCGACGGCGTATGTAATAACCAGGATTGTCAGCCGAATAATCCAGCCTTCCCGGCTACGCCAGGAACGCCTTGTAACGATGGTAATCCAAATACGACCAACGATAAGGTAACAGCTAATGGTTGTGGATGTGCGGGAACTACGGCTGATCCATGTGCGAATGCAGGTGGTGACAGCGATGGCGACGGTGTATGTAACAACCAGGATTGTCAACCAAATAATCCATCTTTCCCGGCTACGCCAGGAACTGCCTGTAATGACGGTAATTCAAATACGACCAACGATAAGGTAACAAGTGATGGTTGTGGATGTGCGGGAACACCCGTAGGAACTACTTGTTCTGTAACTACTAGTGGATGTAATATTATTATTAGCGGATTAAATAATACCGACTATTCTAAAGTATTCGATGCGACCTGGAGTATTGTCTGGGATTGTAATCCTTGGGCAAACGGCGGTTGTAATACGACCGAAACGATCACTGTACCTGGTAATGGTACCTACCACGTTCAAGCTTGTGGAGAAACACAGACGGTAACAATTACCGGATGCTCAACGGCTGATCCATGTGCGAATGCGGGTGGTGACAGCGATGGCGACGGTGTATGTAATAACCAGGATTGTCAACCGAATAATCCATCTTTCCCGGCTACGCCAGGAACGCCTTGTAACGATGGTAATCCAAATACGACCAACGATAAGGTAACAGCGAATGGTTGTGGATGTGCGGGAACTACGGCTGATCCATGTGCGAATGCAGGTGGTGACAGCGATGGCGACGGTGTATGTAACAACCAGGATTGTCAACCAAACAATCCATCTTTCCCGGCTACGCCAGGAACTGCCTGTAACGACGGTAATTCAAATACAACGAATGATAAAGTAACCAGCGACGGTTGCGGATGTGCGGGTACGCAGGTACAACAGTGTAACCCTGGCAGACTTGCTTACTGGACTTTGAATAGCTGTACTGCTTACTCAGGTCAGCCGTCAGAGACGAATTATGATGAATTTATTGCATCGACAAACAGACCTTCTGGTTTTAGTTCGGTAAATGCTTCAGTTTTGTCTCACAATGGTGCGCATTCTTGTACACCAGGTCAATCAGGAGCAGGAATTTGTTCTTCTGCGAGAGTTAACTGCTCTTGGCAAGACAATTCTTCGGATGCCTTCCGATTCTCGGTTACGGTTAATCCATCGAATGGTCCAGTTTCGCTTACTAAACTAAGCTTTTACGAATCAGCACCGTTAGAGTATAACTGGATTAATGGTCCTTCTGGAGATAATGATCCTCCTGCTTACTACGGAATTCGCGTATTGAAAAATGGTCAAGAAATCTACCAGAATACTGGCAACAGTACTAGCCCATACTGGTCTTTTGAGCAGTTTGACTTTACGAACGATGGTGACTTTACAGTAAATGGTCCGACGACTTTCGAGTTTGAATTACTTGGATACTGTCGATCAAATGGTACTACTGGATATTCTCTGTGGGACCTGGATGAGATTAAAGTATACGGTTGTGCTGGATCGCCTAGTTTTGCGATTTCTGAGCAAAGTGAATACCTACACTTTGATGCTACGAAGAATGATCGTGCGGTAAATGTGAATTGGGTAACCAATACAGATTTCAAAAACGATTATTTTGAAGTAGAACATTCCAGAGATGGTATTAATTTCGAATTAATGGAAGAGGTAATGAGTATTGGCGATTCGAGAGAATATGTGAGCTACCAGAGTAAGGATGAAAATGCAGCAGAAGGAGTGAACTATTACCGACTGAAGCAAATATTTGCGGATGGAGATTTCCGTTATTCCGAAGTGAAAAAAGTATCATTTGATGTAGACTTGAAAGATTTTAGAGTCTATCCGAATCCAGCATTGGATGCAATTAATCTTAGCCTGGCTGCCTACGAAGGCTTGTCGGCTGATATTGCAATCAGTAATAGCTTAGGACAAGTGATGCAAACCAAATCAATCGATGCTTTAACTGAAGCTCCCGTTAGATTTGAACTACCAGGTTATCAAGCAGGTGTTTACACCGTAAGAATTAAACTTGATGGAAAACGTCAGATGACTAAAATGTTTGTGATCAGCAGATTATAAGCAATAGAAGCATTTGATTTTTCTTAGGAATGACGATTAAATAATTGGAGATTCTAGGCGAACTAGTTTTTTGCCAATATTTGGTCAACATTCCTTAATTGAAAAGAGGCTACTCGAGTAATCGAGTAGCCTCTCTTTTTTTGCTTGTTTTAAATTCAATCAATCCTTTTTTCGGTCGATATCTTTAATGTTTCTCTAAATTTCAGTTCCATCTATCAACGTGTTAGTCACAATCGTGTGCCCAGAATGATTAAGAGAACGATTCAAGTATGGAAAACACTTATGAGATTTAATATCGAAGCTTTGTTTGAAGTCAGATCAGTTCATAGTAGTGATGAAGCTTTTGTAATGAAAGTGGAGCGAAGGGATTGACAGCTTAATTGTTTTTAGTAAATTGTCAACAAGTGTAATTTTACACTCGGAGGAACGAACCACAAAAACGTTAACTGAAGAGCCGTATGATGGGAGACTATCACGTACGGTTCTGTGAGAGGTTTGGGATGAAATTCCCCTTAGGAACGAGGATTAAAAATATTAGTCATAATTCTGAATCTATTAGATCGTTGTTTCTTACCTACTCGATAAAAAATAAAAAAAGAATGATAATTGCAATTACCGGTGCATCAGGGGTTGGAAAAACATCTATTTTAAAAGAATTGTCGAAAAAATTATCAGAAGATAAAAATGTGAAAATATTTCATTTTGACGACATGGATTTACCAAATTGGGAAGAAGTAGAAGATTCAAAAAAGTGGCAAGAAGAAGCAACGATAGAATGGATAGATAAGCTTGTAAAAACTGCCAGAAAAGAAAATGTACATATTTTGTTTGAAGGCTCAACCGAGATTAAATTTTACATTCAAGGATTCGAAAAAAATGGTTACTCCAATTTCAAAATTCTATTATTTGATTGTAGTCAAGAAATAATGAAGAATCGTTTAATTCAAAGAGGTCAACCAGAATTATATCATTCAAATATGATTGGTTGGCTAAATTATTTGAGAAATGAAGCAATTGAAAGGAATATCGAAATAGTAAGAACTGACAAGTCAACTATTTTAGAAATTGGGCAAAAAATTATTAACTCATTCCTATTGTCATAATATGATTAAAGAAGATACTATTATAGCGTTTTTAGTACCTTGATTAGTAACAAAATAACCAAGTCTAAAATCGTCATTTATTTTGTCAATATTTCTAAAAATAACAAGCATAGATTGGTATGGATTTACGGGATGAGGCACTAGATTAAAAAAAAGAAAAACTACAATATTAAAATATCTACTGTTTAATAAAAATAGTAAAGTCAAGTTTACAATTGTCGGCTACGAATTTTTTCTTGTAAACCTTCGTCCTTTCCTCCTTTCTGATCGAGTGCTTTTTGCCATTCGGTAATAGCCGCTTCGGTTTCTCCGATCTGAAAAAGAATATCACCATAATGTTCGAGAATTTCAGGGTTGGTATTGCCACCATTGTCAATGGATTTGGTCAGCCATTCGCGAGCACTTTCATACTCTTTCATTTGGTATAAAACCCAGCCGTACGTATCCTGAAACTGTGGCTGATTTGGCTGAAGTTCGTTGGCGAGTGCAGACATTTTTTTTGCCTTTTCTAATTGTACTCCACGGTCCGCAAGATAGAAACTATAATTATTAAGCAAGTTAAAATCTTTTGGATTGAGCTGTAAAGCCTTCTCCATATTGGTGTCGGACAAAATATGTTTGCCCATTCGGTGATACAAACCACCAAGTCGTGCGTACAAATCAAATTGCAACCTGGGATTTTTGCGAGCCATCAATAATGCTTGTTGATAAGAACTGATCGCTGCCTGATTTTTTTGTTTAAAGTCTAAAGCGACGCCGTTAAAGTAATACGCTCCTGCCTGATTGGGAAACAGGTCAATTGCTTCGTTAGAAATGGTAAGTAGTGTATCGTAGCTATTTGTCTCCAGATTGATATACATAATCTGATCATAAATACTGTAGATCGTATTATTAAGGGAACGCGCCTTTAAATACTTTTTTAAAGCCTGTCTTTTTCGCCCAGAGTAATAGAGCAAATCTCCCGAGACAGCGTAAGCTTTGGCATCATTGGGATGTTGCACTTCCAGCGTGGTAGCCAATTGCAAAGTAGCGTTCATGATCGGTTCGTTGGGCGTGTCCACCAACTGACGAATGTAAGGAAGAATCTCTTTTACTTTTAAATCAATATCCACCTCCGGCTTTGCAAAAACAGGCTGCAGACTATTCAGGTAACTGACATCGTCTCCGTTGGTTTTTTGCCCATCGGCCAGTGCAATACTCGCCGTTGCATCGTTGGGATCAATTTCAAGAATGTCCTGGTAAACCTTGTTGGCGTTTTCTTCATCCTCCAATTGTCGGTATAAAGAAGCCAGCAGGTGATGATACTCCAGATTGTAAGGATCAGATTTGATAAGCAGTTGATAGGTTTCAATTGCTTTACCTGGTTGTCCAATACCAAGATAAAGTGCTTGTTTTTTTCGAGAGATTTCTTCAGAAATACCAATGCGCTGTTCAAGCATAGAATAGACCTCAATGGACTTTTCCGGTTGCTTGGCCTTCATCAGCAAAAAAGCCCATTTGATATAATAATATTCGTTGTAAGGTGCATCATCAACCAGTCTTTCAAAAATTTTCGCACCATCTTTATACTTTCCCTTGCGGTCGTACAAATCCGCCAAAAACATTTGATACCAGGGATTTTGCTTATCCCCGGCGATGGCCATTTTTATACTGACCATCGCTTTATCTACGTTGTCGAGTACGTCGTAAAGTCGCGCCAGTTCGTAAGCTGCGGCGTGATTGTTTTTATCTCGTTTGAGAACTTCTTTAAATAAATAAGCCGCATTTTCGTAGTTACCCAACACCTTTTCACGGGAAGCATCAATAAAGATTTTTTCCGTTTCTACCTGTTCTTCCGTAGGTCGCGACTGTGCGGATAGGGCAGTAGTAGCGCCTGCAAGCAGACTGATGGTTAATAACAAAATGAATAAGCGACGAATAATCATATTATGTATTTTGAAAAATCACCCAGACTAAGCTCAGATGGTTTTCCCTGGTAATCGACCTTGTTGCCCAGCATAGAATTGCTCATATTGGCGTTGGTGACAGTACTGTCTTCCTGAACAATACTATTATTAATAACGGAATTTTCTACTAAAGAATTGTTTCCGATGGAACTATGGGGTCCGACTACAGAATTTTTAATTACGGCATTTTTACCCACGAAACAGGGTGGTAAAATTACGGCATTTTCTACGGTTGCACTAGGGTCGATATGGTTTTCCGTTCCCATAAAGGTGAGCATCCGCTGATTGGTGTGGACAACGGCGTCTTTATTGCCACAATCCAGCCATTCATCAATCTTGCCCGTACGGAATTTTAATCCTTTCGCCTTCATATTTTCGAGGGCGCTAGTAAGCTGATATTCTCCTTTATCTTTTATTTCGTTGTCAATAACGTACTGTAGTTCATTGCGAAGGTTCTCTCCGTCTTTGAAATAATAGATGCCAACGATGGCTAAATCAGAGACGAAAACGGGTGATTTCTCTACAAAGTCGGTAATTACATCGTTATTATCCACTTTTACAACCCCAAATGCCGAAGGATCTTCTACTTTTTGTACCCAGATAACGCCATCCTCATTCGGATCAAAATCAAAACTGGCACTGAAAAGCGTGTCGGAAAATGCTACGAAGCAGTTGCCCGAAAGACTTTCTTTGGCACAGAGAATCGCATGGGCAGTTCCCAACGGCTCGTGTTGCTGATAAACACTTCCTTTTGCCCCTAAAGAAGTGGCGATGTCCATTAATTGTTGTGGCACCTCCGGACCAAAATCACCGATAATAAAGGCAATTTCTTCAATTTTTCCGGGATACCCTTTTGTGAGGTCTTCCACGAGTCTTTGTACCATTGGTTTTCCAGCAATCTTTACCAGTGGTTTTGGAGTAGTAAGTGTGTGTGGTCGTAGACGGGAGCCACGTCCAGCCATTGGAATAATAATCTTCATTTTTAGAAATTGTGTGTTTTACAAAAATATACCGACTAGAGATGCCACTATCGGATGTATAGACATTAATTACGTAAAATTACGAATTTGGTTATAACTTGAGAATTTTACTCAGAAAAAAATAACCTTGACTTTTGATTTGAGCCAAGGTTATTTGATAGTACGGAAGCGCGTACAGCTATTCCACCACTGTCACCTTAAACATATTGGTTCTGTGTCGACGCTTGATCGGCATACTTCCGATGTTGACCACTACATCATCTGTCAAGACGATGTCGTTCTTTTTTAAAATCTCATTTACATCATGAACCGTATCATCTGTAGTGGTAAATTTGTCGTAGTAAAAACATTTTACACCCCAGGCCAGATTGAGGGTAGAAAGCATATGCGCTTTCTCGGAAAATATATAAATTTTGGTATCCGGCCGAAAACTCGACACCTTAAAAGCAGTATATCCCGAGCTGGTCATTCCGACAATTGCCTTGGCCTCAATCTCTTCTGCCGTTTTGGCGGCGCTGAAACAAACGGCATCGGAGATAAATGTTCTGGATTTTTTAATAGGTTTTGGTCTACGACCTTTAATACTAAAGGTTTTTTCGGCTTCTTCGATAATTCTATTCATGGCCTCCACCACCTTTACGGGATGTACACCTACCGAAGTTTCTCCACTTAGCATCACTGCATCTGCTCCGTCCAATACGGCATTAGCTACATCGGTGATTTCGGCTCGGGTAGGAATTGGCTGGGTAATCATACTGTCCATCATGTGGGTCGCCACAATCACTGGACGTGCATACTGTAAGCAGCGATTTATAATATGTTTTTGTAAAATAGGTAATTTTTCAATAGGCATTTCTACGCCCAAATCTCCCCGTGCTACCATAATACCATTAGAAGCTTTGATAATTTTATCCAGTTTTTCGATGGCTTCTGGCTTTTCAATTTTCGCCATCACCTTTGCTGGATGATTGGCTGCGGTAAGGCGGGCTTGTAAATCTTTGATGTCCTTGGCAGAGCGAACAAAAGAAAGCGCGATCCAATGCACCGGCAAGGTCAGGATATAAGCCAGGTCGATCTCATCTTTTTCCGTCAGAGAGGGAAGTGAAATTTTGGTATTGGGTAAGTTAACTCCCTTGTTAGAAGATAATTTTCCACCAAATAATACTTTTAACTTAACTTCGTCTACCTTATTAGTACTAATAACTTCCAGCATTAGTTTTCCATCATCAATCATCACCTTTTCACCAACTTTTACATCCTGTGGAAATTTCTGGTAACTCATGTAGATTTTCTCCATGGTACCCAGACAATCTTTATTGACAAAAGTCAGAATATCTCCCTTTGTCACCATCATGCCATCGTCCTTGATTTTTCCAACCCTCAATTTTGGTCCTTGCAGATCAGCCAAAATGCTAAGATGATAACTATATTTCTCGTTGATACTTACCAGATGATCAATGACTTTTTTGTGGTCACTGTGGCTACCATGAGAAAAATTGAGTCGAAAGCAATCAACTCCGGCATTAGCAAGCGCTAATAAATTTTCGTAAGAACTACAAGCGGGACCAACGGTGGCCACGATCTTGGTGTTTTGATGATCTATTCTTTTCATAAAAAAAATTAAAAAAGGTGATACTAAAAAGCATTTCAGTTTGGACAAACGATTAGGTCAGATATTTGGTCAAACTACTGGTTTTAGGGACAAAAAAGACTTCTTTTCCCGTAAAACGTGGCTAATATACAATAATGTCGCTATAATAAGTTATCTATTGGAAAGTATTAGTGTGTTTTATACAATAAATAGTTTCAACCGACGCTAGCAGAGAGGAAAATGAACATTTTTACACTCAAAATGTATTTAAAAGTATTATTCACATTGGAGTAGTGGTGCAAAAAATAGCTAAAAACTTTGGTTATCATCGTTCTTATAGCTTTCTTTGCAATACTATTTGGAATTTAACAAACTAGAAATTATTATTATGTCAAACATTGCTGAAAGAGTAAATAAGATCATCGTTGATAAATTAGGCGTCGATCAGTCAGAGATCACACAAGAGGCTAGCTTTACAAATGACCTGGGAGCGGACTCGCTTGATACGGTTGAGTTAATCATGGAATTCGAAAAAGAATTTGATATTTCAATTCCTGATGAGCAAGCTGAAAATATTACCACTGTCGGTCAGGCAGTAGAATACCTGCAATCTCAGATTCAGGAGTAAACGAGATCTTTTACAGAGAAAATTGAAATAGCGGAAAACTGGTCTAAATACTGGTGTTTCTGCGTGATTTAACCATCATACTGCAGATTAGAGGATGAGTATTCATTCTCTAATTTGTTGTTTTATACCAAATTTATGAAAAGGGTTGTTGTAACAGGACTGGGAGCGTTGACTCCTATCGGGAATACCCTACAGGCATACTATCATGGTCTACAAAACGGGGTGAGCGGAGCTGCTCCTATTACCCGTTTTGATACGACTGAGTTTAAAACCAAATTTGCTTGTGAGGTCAAAGACTTTGTTGCCGAAGATCATCTGGATCGACGAGAACTAAGACGAATGGATCTTTACGCACAGTTTGCGATGGTCGCTACGCAGGAAGCCATTCAGCATTCCGGACTGGATCTCGAAAAAATTGACCTGGATCGCTCCGGTGTTATCTGGGGCTCTGGTATCGGAGGTCTGGCCACGCTGGAACATGAAGTGACGGAACACGCCAACGGTACCGGCACTCCTCGTTACAATCCTTTTACCGTTCCTAAAATGATCGCTGATATTGCTGCTGGTCTTATTTCTATCCAGTTTGGGTTTCGTGGAGTCAACTACGCTACGGTTTCTGCTTGTGCTTCTTCTTCCCACGCAATTGCTGCCGCTATGGATTATATCCGACTGGGGCGGGCGGATGTAATTATTACCGGAGGATCAGAGGCTTCTGTTGCCAAAGTAGGTATCGGTGGTTTCAATGCCATGAAAGCACTGTCTACCCGAAATGACGATTACAAAACGGCTTCCCGGCCATTTGATAAAGATCGCGATGGATTTGTACTGGGAGAAGGGGCAGGTGCACTAATACTGGAAGAATACGATCACGCCATCAACCGAGGTGCAACCATCTACGCGGAAATATTGGGTGCTGGTGCTACGGCAGATGCCCATCATATGACTGCGCCGCATCCCGAAGGATTGGGTGCGATGAATGTGATGAAAATGGCAATTAAAGATGCTAAACTGAACCTTGAAGATATAGATTACGTAAACGTACACGGAACTTCTACGCCGCTGGGTGATATTGCGGAGACTATTGCCATCAAAAGAGTGTTTGGCGATCATGCTACCAAGCTGAATATTAGTTCTACCAAATCGATGACGGGCCACTTGTTAGGGGCAGCAGGAGCCATCGAATCTATTGCAGGTATCATGGCACTTAACCACGGAATTATACCACCGACCATCAATCACTTTACGGATGATCCGGAGATAGACAACGCACTAAACCTGACTTTTAACGAAGCGCAGGAACGGGATGTTAATTATATCCTGAGCAATACTTTCGGATTTGGTGGTCATAACTCCTCCCTTGTTTTCGGGAAATATAAAGGATAGGAACTTCTGTTCTGCTTTATTGGCCAACAAAAAGAGGTGAAAGCATTGTGATATTAATGAAATAAATGTACCTTGAACTCAGAGCTTATCTCTAGCCAACGGCATGCTTTGCTTTGAATCCCATCAATCACAAATTAATTATTTGTATTTTCGTATAGAAATTCACGAAGAAAACTGACAAAAGAAGGAGGACTAGTAGTGCGTTCATTGATCACGTTTTTAAAGTTTCAACACTAAAAAATATGATAATGACTATCCGTTATAGGGTAATCATCTTCATTCTTTTACCCGCTGTTCAAGCGGCATTTTGTAACGAAGCCCTGGAAATAATTATCAATCGTATGCTTCTACGAGTCATTCCTCTTTTCATATATATTTAAAACTGTTCTACTGGATTCGAATGAATCACAGGTAGTAGCTTTTTGTTCCTTGATTGGTCTAAATCTACTGCTTGTCGACCTGTGTATTCCAATAGAAAGAGCTACTGTAAGATTGTATGGACTGGTACACTTAATCGTGTATTTTGGTCTGATTTGTTTTGTGTATAATTTGTATAATGATCAACACTATTCTAAGGTTTTACAACTATTTTTTTTCCGCAGACAAGCAGTTTGCCCGTCGGTTACGTCCTATGCTGGGATTTATTCCGGCCAATATTGCTTTGTTTAAACTGGCATTTTATCACAAGTCTAATTCTACCGATAAATTACTTTCTGTACAAAGTAATGAGCGGTTGGAGTACCTTGGAGATGCCGTTTTAGGAACTATCGTAGCGGAGTATCTTTTTAAAAAATATCCCGGTAGTGATGAAGGATTTTTAACGAAGATGCGTTCGAAAATCGTCAAGCGAAAATCACTTAACCGCATTGCGGACAAGATGGGTTTAGATGAATTTTTGACACAATACAACAATACCCGTCTTAGTAAGTCCATGCTCGGAAATGCGCTGGAAGCACTGGTTGGAGCCGTATATCTGGAACGTGGATACGACGGTACGCGAACTTATGTGGTCAAAAAAATATTACGGGGTTACCTGGATATTCACGAGCTGGAAAGCTACGATGATAATTATAAAAGTCAACTGCTGGAATGGTGTCAAAAAAATGGCTCAATTGTTTCCTACAAAATGATCGCTAAATACAAATTTGAAAAGCGGGATAGATTTAAAGTAGCCGTTTTGATTGATGGTAAAAAATTGGCGACCGCCGACGACTTTAATAAAAAGAGCGCCGAACAAACAGCATCCGAAAAAGCCATTCAGGCCCTCGGAATATTACAGGAAACACCCGAATAGTTTAAGGAATACTAAATCGTGCATATCCAATATTCCTCAATTAATATTCGGCATTCCTAAAACGAATGAAGCCCTACTATAGTTTAATCGACTCATAAACCCCCAACCCGTCTTGTGACCGAAGCAAACATTCTATCTCACGCGCCCGATCTCGCTACTGCCAACCGAAGCGAGCAGTCTGCGGACTCCGCCAAATGGGTGATTCTTGCCCGTCAGAAAAATCTTTTGTGGGGCCGTTGTCGTGGTAGCAGTAGCAATACTTACAAAATTTCCGTCGAGATGGATGGGCCTCACTTTAATTGTAATTGTCCTTCTCGTAAAAAGCCCTGTAAACATATTCTCGGATTGATGCTCCTCTTCGTCCGCCAACCTAAAAACTTTCGTGAAGCTAGTGAAGCACCCGATTGGGTCACGACCTGGAAAAATAAAAAAATACCAAACACCAAAACGTCTGTAAAAAAGAATACATCCGATGAGGTTGCGAAGCTGGATAAACGACAACAAAACAGGCTGATTCGAATTCAACGGATGATGGCTGGTGTCGAAGATTTGGAAGTCTGGTTGCTGGATTTAATTCGCCAGGGAATGGCCTCGGTGGAAGGACAGGATTATAAATTCTGGCAGGATTTATCAGCGCGGATGGTCGATATGCAACTAAGTGCGGTGGGTCCTAAAATTCGATCTTTACAATTATTGCCATCTACGCTGGACGATTGGCCAGATCACTTGCTACGGGAATTGGCGGAACTTTATTTACTGGTATCTGGCTTTAAACAATTAGACAAACTACCTGAACCACTACGAGAACAAATCGTTCGAATCGCTGGCATTACGGACAAGAAATCAGATGTTTTAGCGCAAGCTGGCCTAGTGGATCAATGGGGCGTCATTGGTAGTTTTGAGGGCGTAAATTTAGATAATGTCTCCTACCGAAAAACCTGGTTGCTGGGGAGACAGTGCAAAAAATATGCGTTGATTCTCGATTATAGTTTTAATAATATGGGCTATGATCAACATTGGGGAGTTGGACATATTTATTCCGGGGAGTTGGTTTTCTATCCTGGAAGTTATCCCTTGCGTGCCTTGATCAAATTGCCGGACCCGACGGGTGAAAGCATCGAGTCTCTGAAAGGGGAAAAAACCATTAATGATTTTTTAAAAACTTACGCAAAGGCACTGACGGATAATCCGTGGTTGGATGACTTTCCGGTTTGTCTGCAAAAAGTAATTCCAGTGCAAACCCCGGAAGGATTGGTATTGGTCGATTCCGAAAAAAAATATATTCCCGCATTAACGCGCCCGGAAGAAAACTGGCGGTTGCTGGCGTTGAGTGCAGGACATCCGATTACTATTTTTGGAGAGTGGACGGGGGATGCATTGTTGCCGTTGAGTGCAGTGGTGGATGGGCGATTTGTGATATTGGGACACTAAATTTCTATGTGCAAGATAACTGATTATGAATTCATAATTTTTTTTTAATACTAGGATCGCTATAGTCTTTTCAACTGTTCTTAGTATTCAGGAAAAAATTAACAATTTGGAATACATACTAATTTAGTACCCGAACCATTAGCCGTATCATTAAATTTTGAAGATAAAAAACATCAAAAATGATAAAATGGACGATTATTGTTTTTTTGTTTGTTTTCCTTACGCTGTTGACGCAAACTGGTGGCTTGGTGATGTTACTTGGAATGTTACTGGCCCGTGTCTTTGGATTACGTAAGCAGTGGAAAAAACTATTATTATCGTTCACCCTCTATTTTATCACTACTTTGGTTATCATCCCGCAAATAGCGCCGATCTTTGGACGGGAGCCCGTACAGCATACGGAAGCAATCAGGCCAGCGACCTGGTTTACTGTTTTAACAAATCGAAACTACGTTCGACCAGATGTTAATAACTTGTTGATAAAATCAGCTCAAAGCGTAAAGCCGTATGGAATTGAGATTATTTGTCTGGATGCTAATTTTCCATTCATAAATGGCTTTCCATTATTGCCTCACCTAAGTCATAACGACGGCCGAAAAGTGGACTTGGCACTGGTGTATGAGAATGAAAAAGGAACAATTATCCCAGTTAAAAAATCCCGTACCGGATATGGTGTTTACGCGGAGCCCTGGGTTGGAGAAGTAAACCAGACGCAGCAATGCAAAAAGAAGGGCTATTTTCAGTATGATTATTCAAAATACGTTAGCTTCGGTGCCGTCCATCAAGAGTTAATTTTTTCTGAAAAAGGCACTAGAATTCTGATTGATGCATTATTAGAAAATCGAGAAATTCAAAAAATATTTATCGAACCCCACCTAAAATCACGTCTTAAATTAACCGATAAGCGTATTAGATTTCACGGCTGCCAGGCCGTTCGCCACGACGACCATATCCATTTACAAATTCATTCTTAATTTTTATAGTTCCTCTTCGTACCAGGCAAAAGTTTTCTGAAGGAAAAGATTTTCTTCTTCTTCTTCTTCTTCCCTTTGTAGCGAAATAAATTCTACCTTTTACTTGACTATTAGAATTACTTAAATATTTCTTAAAATGGCCTTTTTGGAATAGCAATTGTAGTGTTAAAAGTAACCTCAAGACCAACGCTTATTTAATACCTAAATACAAGAATATGAAGTCTAAGTACTTTTACACCCTAGTCTTACTTATCATTGCTCAATTATCTTCGGCACAATCTGAAGAGATTCATTCCGCAAGAATTTCTATTACCACCAAAGCGACCCTGAATTCGTCGACTACTTACCAGCGTTTGTTGGGAGAAGAAGCGAAAGCATTTGATTTAGGCGACTATTTGCGCAAGCATGGAAATCTGGCCGATATAAAAATCAGAGGAACCATCGTTCGTGATACGGAAGTAGTACGAGTTTCCTTTAACAAAGAAGACTGGGATGGTGAATGTTATAGTTTTTGTGAAAAAACAACTGAAGTAAAGAAGTTACCACTGATGGGGGTTGCGACAATTCCTGCGGTAGATATTCCCGGGGTGGAAGTGCAGAGAACGATCGACGGTTCGGCAGCGGCAGCAACTGGCATTTTACCAGGAGATATTATTACCAATATTGAAGGTGAAACCGTATATTCTGGTTGTGATTTACATACCACTATTAACGCTTACGAAGCGGGTGACGCGTTGGATGTAGACATTGTACGAAACGGAAGAGCAGAATTATTGTCTGTTGTGTTGGGTTATAAAATTCAGAAAAATACCGTTTGGACGGCTTGCTGTGAAGGCGCAGCTGCAACGGAATTGCCAGCAATTATTGCTACGGATGATTTATTGCCAGGAGAACTGGAAGTATTTCCTAATCCTACCACGGGTATTGCGCAAGTAAAATATAGTTCTGAAATGGAGGGAAGTTTTTCTTTACGTCTGACAGATGTAGCGGGAAGAGTGATTTATAAAAATTCAGAAGAAAAATTTAACGGTTATTTTGATGAGGCGATTGATATGACTGGAAGAGCGGTGGGAATTTATTTCTTGCAAATTGTTCACGGAGGAGAAAGCCGTACGGAGAAAGTAATTTTGCAAAGCGCGAAGTAATTTTTTTGTTGAATCGGTAAATCATTTTAATGATCCTAAATAAAAAAGCCAATTTGATCATTGATCAAATTGGCCTTTTTATTTAACATCACTCATTTTAAATTCTAGGTACGATTGCCGTTGAGGACAATTCTTTGGTTATAAGATTTTCCATTTTGAATAATAGTAATGTTATAAAACCCGGAGGGATAGTTAGAAAGGTTGATCCGATCATTATAAGTACCATCAAAATCTTTTAATTCTTCTGTCATTAAAACCTTTCCTAATGCATTCGTTAATCGAACGGTTGTAGGAACCGCATCTCCTTTAAACTGGAGGGTAATTCTACCCGACGTAGGATTGGGAAAAGCGGTGATGGATTCCAGTTGCAGATCATTGTTTACGATGGGTTTGGTATCCGTTGGAGTAATGTTAATTGGTTCCTCCTGCGTGGTCGTTTCCGTATCACAAGCTTTAAATTGCGCTTCTACTTCGTATTCCTGACCATCACGAATATAGCCGATGGTAAAATAATCTCCCGCCTTGTGCAGGTCCCGCAGACGAACAATCTCGCTTTGAGTAGTAACCGAAGTTCCGTCGATAGACGTAATACGATCTCCTTTTTTCAATGATACATCTGAGGCTGGTGTATCTTCGACGATATTGTGAACAGGCACGCCGTTTTCGCCTCTGGTACTTAATGTAACACCGATAAATGGCTTGCAGGGGTCCATCTTGAAGCGGCTACGATGATTGGGAGATGCATAGTTATAAGCAAAACGGTTTTTTCTTTCCGGTCGGATGTGAGCCTGTAGGGTTGCCTCTGATTGAAAATATTCAGTACCGCGCTGGTAGTCTACTTTTACGGTCTGATCAATTTTATAACCACGCATGGCAGCATTAAGCGCAGGATAGCCGTTTGTTTTTTTACTATTAATCGCCAGAATAATATCACCAGCCTGCATGCCGATTTTTTCGGCAGCACCACCTTTGACGATAGAACTGATGCGAATTCCTTCTGCTATATTCGCTTGGGTATCCAGGTAAATACCAAGCTTGCCACGGTCATCGGTCGACTTTCTTATCGATTTAGTATCGCAACCAGATTTTCCGAGCATAAAGCGATTCATTTTGTTCATGCGATCGTTCAGTAAATCGATTCGGTCGTCTTCGATTATTTCTATATTGATTTCGTTACCGGGTATATCATTGATAAAGTCATCGACGTCAAAACCACTGGCATCATCTACTTGCTTGACGATTTTTTCTGTAACGGAAACACCTTCGTCATCTACATATTTTTTAATAATGGTGATGGTTTTTCCATCGGTTTCTACGTTGATCTCCTGCTGCGCTTGCAGGTGGTGCATGCCTGTACAGAGTAGCATGACCATGATGAAGGAGAAAAAATTGAGTTTTACTGCTTTCATAAATTTGAATTTTTATAGATTTTGCGAAAGACAAAATCAAGGTGAAAGAGAATAATTTAGGAATGTTGATAAAAATATACGGTTTAATTTTTACTTTTTACGACTTTTAATTTACTCTTTTCTGAAAGAGGGGAGCCGGATAATTCGCCGTACAGCTGCTTATATTTTTGGTGCATGGCGTCAGATTGTGTTTTGCGGTTTACCTTTAATTTTTTTCCGGTTAGTTCAAAGTTATAATTTTCGCGGGAGTCAATAAGGCCATCTGCGAGTAATTGATCTTCGATTGCTGCGTTAATTTCATTATTTGCACGGCCGATGTTTTCAGCAATGATCTGCTGGTTAGCAGAACCGTTTGATGCTTCCATATCTTCGATTTGTTTGGCTCTTTCCTTCATATTCTTTTTCATTTCCATGCGATGCGTTTCCATCTTTTTACGGTGAATCTCCATTTTTTCGTGGTGTGCTTCCATTTTTTCTGCTCTTTTTTCTTCCAGTTCTTCGCGTTGTTCGGCCAGTCTTTTATGGTGCGCTTCCATATCTTTTTTCATTTTTTCAATATTTATTTTTTCCTCTTCTATGATATCTATTTCAGACTCATTTTC